>Ga0209624_10000458_pt1 | contig 35913 bp, 41 predicted proteins | sample JacPinW_OM2H0_O1_FD_188565 | JGI IMG/M metagenome (GOLD analysis project Ga0209624, IMG submission 188565) | Forest soil microbial communities from Algoma, Ontario, Canada - Jack Pine, Ontario site 1_JW_OM2H0_O1 (SPAdes) (version 2) | ecosystem: Environmental > Terrestrial > Soil > Boreal...
CGACGAGGCGTAGGGAACGCCGCCGCAACCGGCGAGAGCGGCGGCGGCCGCGGCGGCGAGGCTCAACCTCAAGCCTTGCGCTTTGGATAAGGGTCGGGCGTCCGGAAGAGCGGCCATCGGCGCTGTCTTTCTCAGGTCTTGGGGAAACGTCTGGCGAAGCACGCAAGGCCTACTGGGTGATGAATCCGATCTTGCCGGCATAGCCAGGCATCGGCTGGAGCGACTGTGAGGTGGAATAGATCCGGTTGACGCGGCCCAGGAACCAGGTCTGCGGATCGCTGGCGTCCTGGAAATTCTGGTCGGGCCTCACGACCTGGTTCGGATCCACCGAATGGACGATATAGGGCGTCACGGTGATCAAAAGCTCGGTCTCGTTGCGCTGATAGTCCCGCGAGCGAAACAGCGCGCCGAGCACCGGAAGGTTCATTAGCGCCGGAAAGCCGTTGATCGCTTGCTCTGTCTGCGTGCTGATGAGGCCGGCGGAGGCGATCGAGCCGCCAGAAGGCAACTCGACCGTCGTCGTGTTGCTACGGGTCCGGAACCCCGGGATCGTGATCCCGCTGAACGTGACTTGTGTCGATGGGTCGATATCGGTGACTTCGGTTGCGATTCGCAGTTGGATCCGTCCGGGGGACAAGACGATAGGGGTAAAATTGAGGGTCACGCCGTAGGGCTGCTGGACGAATCCGTACTGGCAAACGGGATTGCATTGCACGCTATTGAGAATCGGAACCGTGCCGCCGGCGAGGAACTTTGCGGTCTCCCCTGACACCGCCGTAACGGTTGGTTCGGCGAGCGTGTGGGCGACGCCCTGTCGCTCGAAAGCTTGCAAAGTGGCGCTGATGGTGCCGCTGCCCTTGAACCAATTCAGGGTCGCTTCGGAAGCAGCGGCGGCGATGGCGCCGTTGATCGCGAACGGAGGAGCGAGCGTGAAGCTGCCGTTTGGCCCGCTGCCGCTCAAGTTGACGCCCAGTTGCTTGACGATCTCGCGCCGAATCTCGGCCACCGTGACACGCAGGCTGACCTGGTCGGCCCCACGGATCGTTAGCGAGTTGATTAGCTTGCCGCATCCGGAACCCGAGCTGCCGCTCGCGCCGCCCGACCCTCCGCCTGAGGCGCCGTTCCCCCCGGCAGCAGATGCAGAAACTACGGTTCCCGGTGATCCATTGCACGAGCTTGGAATGAAGTTCACAAACCCCGAGGCGATGTCGACGGCTTTCTGTGCATCGGCGGCGGAAGCGACTGAGCCGGTGAGGATGACGGAGTCCTCGACCGTGCGGACAGTGATGTCATTTCCCGGAATCGCCGCGTTAAGGATGGCCGACAGTTCACTCGTGGAGCGGCCGATGGAAACTGCAAATTTCTCAATTGTCCGGCCGTCCCGCGCCAATGCGAAAATGGTGGTCTGCCCATTGGTGACGCCGGAGATGTAGATCCGGGTCGCGGAGCGCACGATGGCGTTGGCGATCTTGGGATCGCCGACGTAGATCTCCCCCGCCTCCTCAGGCAAATTGACAACTCTGGATTCGCCCACGCCCAATTGCAGGCGCCGAGCCGCGGGATCGGACGCGCCGGCCATCCGAACCGAACCACTGCCGTCGGCAGCGCGAACGATCGACGCCGGCGCGATCGCAAGAAGCGCCGCGGCGACGCAAAGGATGATGCTCGGCCGTCTCTGAGTGCGATCGGACTTCATGCCCCGGCTCCGTCTCTGGAGAACAAGCGAAAGGAAAGGAGGACAAATCACCGGGCGGCCTGCTGGGGGGCGCCATAGCGAACGACCGTCAATGCGCTATCGGCGCTGACAACGGTCTGGGGGGGGCCGCCGCTATCGACGAGACTGCGGAGAACCAGATGAAGGTTCGAATTGCCGGCGCCTTGAGCAAGGATAATGAGGTTGACTTGCTCCGGGTCGAGCTCGAGCGTCGCGTTGGCCCCGGTGACGACCTTCTTGCCGTTCTGCTCTTCTGTATTCGGGCCGATGGCGAGGACGCGCACGTTGGCGAGGATTGGCTGCGCTGCCATGACCTCCACTCCTCGGGCCTTGGTGGATTCCTCGTCGCGCGCGAGACGGACGACGTCGACGCGGTCATTGGGGAGAATGAATCCGCCGGCCGTCGAATCGCCGTTGTTATCGGTCTTGATCGCGACCGCGCGCTTTCCGCTCGGCAGGATCGCGGATATGAATCCGCCCGGCCCGGCCGTGACAAGCTTGTCACGCCGTATCGGCTCGCCACGAAGGAAAGGCATCCGGGTCATCGAGCCTTCGACATCCTTGAGCGCGTCGGGCTTTGCTGAGTTTGTGATCATCAATTCGTTGACGTCCGCTTTTGGCCATGGGTGCCAGGCGATCCCGCCCTCATTGACCACCGTGCCCATCGGCAGATCCTGACCGGCCACAAGCACCTGCTCGACGTCGACCTTTGGAGCTTCAGCGGAGGGGCTGGGCGCCGCATTCGGCGCACGTAAGAAAACATACGTCGCGCCGAACGCCAGAATTGCGATCGCCCCCACGATGATCAGCTTCCGATTCATGAATCACGGCCCTTCGCGCGCTGACCCGCCACCTGCACGATTTAGACATTGTAATCGTCAAGGTGCGGTTAATTTAAAGTATCGAATTGTATCCCAGGCCTGATACAAGCCTACCCATCAAAGGAAAATCTTTGATTAAATTCCGTCTCTGCCACGATATTCCGAAGAGAGAGGCATAACAACTTTCGCTATGCAGTCTCCACTGAAGGAATAGTTGTAAATAATTCTATCGAGGTTCCGCAACTGCGCGCCGAGTTCTTGGATAGGCGCTCATCGCCTCCTCAAGACAAATATTGCCCTTCCACCAAGGAATGACCGAGACGAATGGATTAGCGCGGTCGAGGCCAATCGGAACGACCCAACGCGGGTCGCGAGAGATGTGGAACACTTGTCGACCATCGACGAAACGATGGCGCGCCGCTCGCTCGCCGGTCGGTCCAGGGCGCGGCGCCGTTGGGCGATGAATCGCCCTCGTCAGCGATGGCCGGCGAGCGGTCCCGCTCCAAAGACGGTCGGTAGATCGCTCGCTCAGGCGATCGCCGCCCAGATGGATGAGTTGGGATATTGCATCAGCCCCGCCGCCGCCAACGCAATTCCATACGGTACACCCGCGTTGGCATTGTGCAATCGGGCAAGCCAATCGATGCGGCCAAAGACGGCGGGCAGAGGCGCCGTGCGCGCGCCCAGAATGATCAGCGTGAGAATTCCGCCAAAGATGGCTGCCGCGACGCCATAGTCGAGGATGGCGGTCCAACCCAACCACGCGGCGGTGGCCGCCGCCAGCTTGGCGTCGCCGCCGCCGACCCAGCCGAGATTGAACATAACGAATGCAACGATCAGAATTGCCAAGGCGCATGAAATATTAAGAAGAATATCAACGGCCGGAACGCCTAGCAGCACCGCGAAAATCAAATAACCGAGCAAGAGAACCGCGCAGAGTCGATTCGGTATTGTGAAGGTCAATAAATCCATGGACGCGGAAAGCGCCATGAGGGCCGGAAAGAAGGCGAGGGCCGAAAGATGGAGGAGAGTCGAAGCCATTTGTTTTATTCGACCACATTGAGACGAGGGGAAGCCGGTCGGGAGGCCCGCTCGCGATCTTCCGCTCGGACTCGAACTGGCAAAGGGCGATGCTTCGCGCCGACGAGGCGTGGACGCGAAGCTCTCACGCTGACAAGTCTTATTTGAGCTTGGTGCTCACATCGTTGAACACCGTGCTGACCTGGGTGCCTACCTTTTGGACCGCGACAATAATGAAGACAGCGATGAGCGATGCGATCAGCGCGTACTCGATCGCGGTGACGCCAGATTCGTCGGCGGCGAAGTTTTTTATCGATCTGAACATTTCTTTGCTCCTGCTCCGAAACCTTACACGGCGGCGGGTTCGGTTATGCGTGCCGCGAACACAGGCCAAAAAATAGGCTCGGGGGCTTTCGACGTCGTTAATTTGAACGATTCCAGCTGAAGCGCACTGCCGAAGTTAGGCCGCTGGTTAAGTCCCGAATAAAAGAGAACGAAGCGTCGTGAGCATCGATTTGAAACAAATTTAACTCAGTGAGGCGCCAAACTTTCGTCCATCTCCAATGAGGACGGGTCTTGTTACTCTCATGAACAATGGCGTTTCTGCACTTCGACGCCCGGAGCGGGCGTTGGATGCGGCGGTTAAGGCGCGAGATCGAGCCAGGCGCCGTCCGCGCCATCCTCGACTTCAACGATCCAAAGGTCCGGGTCAAACGCAACTTCTCGCTTGAGCCGCCCCTCCGCCTCGTCGGAGTCAATAGACGCCCCCGTATGCGCGAGGGCGAAGATCCTATCAACGCCGGGCGGCGCGTCCGCAGCGAGGGACTGCGGCGCAGGTCCATAGAGCGTGGCGCGCCCGTTCAGATGATCGACTTTAACGAAAATCGCGCCAGCCTCCGCAGCGCCGCGGCGGCGGAGGACCGCGCTCACCCCTTCCACTCCGCATCGACGCAAATAGGCGGCGACCCAAATGTCGGAGCGCAGACGCAACGGATTTAGTGGCCCCCGCCTCGCGCGGCGAGCGTCAGCTGCTTGACAAGCCGCTCGGTTATCTCGGTCGCCGGAGGCAAGCTATGGGCGTGCTCAAATTCCCGCAACGCCTGCTGAGTGGCGGCGCCCGCTTTCCCGTCCGGCTTGACCGAATAGCCCAGTTTAGCCAAGGCGGTTTGGGCGGCTAAGATCAACCGCGATCCGTCGCTATGGGTTTCTCCGGCCAACAGATCCGCGATCGGATCGGACGCCTGGGGGGGGCTCTGGGCGGCGTCCCCGGGCCGCGTCGGCGGAACAGTCGGGGAGAGCTGCGCGGGCGGTGCCTTGTCTTCCGTGCTGATTAGCTTTTGAGGGGGAACCGGGACTGGCGCGGGAGCGGCAGAGGGAAGCTTCGCTGGCGCCAATCCAAACAATGGGGCGGGATGACGCTCGCGCTGCAAGAGAAGGGCGTTGACGCCAATGCCGATTAGAGCGACCGACAGGGCCGCTCCGAGATAGTATCGCAAATGCGCGACTTTCACACGCCCGGCGATCGATCGGCTCAGCGCTCCGTGAGCAGAACGCTGGATTGGCCCTCGGAGTTGGCCAACATTATCTCTTATGCGGGCAAGCGCTAGATCCAAGTTTTTCTCCTGAGGCCGGCGGGCCGTCATCACTTGCAAGCGCTTGGCGTCCCGCTTTCCCTTAAAATCGCAGCCGCCTATTAAATCAATCTTAAGGCTAGAGTCAGGCCAGACCCTTGAATACGCTTCGATCCGACTGGGCTTGAGCTATGGTTTACGCTTTATTGCCGCGGTTCGTCCGAACTGTAATGACGTAAGGACCACGGTATTGATCACTTTTGTCCCGCGTTCCCCAAACATTTGGCGCTGGTGGGCCGCTGGCGGGCGCCCATATAAGGGGGATGGACGACACAATGAGGCTGGCGCATCCCTTGTCGGCGATTGATGGCATACGCGACGATTTTGCCTCTCTCGACGACTGGGAGGATCGATATCGTTACGTCCTCGAATTGGGTCATGCGCTCGAGCCGCTGAGCGCGGAGGCCCACAACCACCTCAACAAAGTTCGGGGCTGCGTCAGCCAGGTTTGGTTGGAATGCGAGCCAACGACGAACGCGGAAGGCGGGAGGATCTTGCACTACCGTGGCGACAGCGACTCTCACCTCGTGCGCGGGCTCATCGCCATTGCGATTGCGCTTTTTTCCGATCGCACGCCGGAGCAGATCCTTGCCGTAGATGCGGTCGCCGCCTTTCGCGCGCTCGGTCTTGAGCAACATCTGACCCCTCAGCGCTCGAACGGGGTGCGCGCGATGATTGAGCGAATTCGCACCGATGCGGTGGGGCCTGGGCTGGCGGCTCTCTAATACAGACGTTTTCCGTCTATATTTGGGCTATCCGTTGGGGAAGGCCCATCGAAATGCGCATTGGCGTCGGCGTGCGGAAGAACAAGACATCACCGCGAGTCACTGCCCTTGCTGTTGCGGCTCGGACGGCGCTGCGCTTCTGCACCCAAACCATTGACCAGCGCCTTGAGCGCTTCTAACTTTCGCCGACACCGCTACGTGAGTGTCAACATTTCATTAATCCCATTGGCGGAGACTGGAATAAACGCTTCGTTAGCTGCGGATGTTAATCGATGAGTAAGTTCGAGACTTCAAGCGCCAGCGATGAGCCGCCGCCATCTGGCCCCTCGCGCGACCTCATTGTTGTAGTTCAGTCGCCAGAGGCCCAACCGGCAGCTGAGCCGGGATCTTCGACTGCGGACAAGTTTTTCCCATCCCGATTCCATTTTGCCGCCGTTGCGGCGCTCGCGGTCGTCGTCGCGGTTGCGGGCGCCTTGTTTTTTGAGGATCGACAGCAGGCCCAAGCCGTTGCCGCGCGGGCAACCGAAACCGAGTCACTGGCTCACACCCTCAAGTCGCTGAAGGTGCGCCTCGACGCGATCGATACGGCCGTGTCGAGCGCCGATCTGGCCGATTTGCGTCAATCAATTGGCGAAATCAAATCGACCGCGGTTTCGACGCGAGAGATCAGCGGGGCTTTGGCCCAGCTCTCGCAACGCGTCGACAAGCTGGACCACGAAGCTACCGCGAAAGTCGAGAAGCTCACCGAGCGCGTCGATCACGAGGCGAGCGCCATGTCGGCCGGACTTTCCACTCGCATTGACAAGCTCGAGCAGAAAGTTGCGGCGCCGCCGCCCGCGCCGACGCAGGCCGCACAATCTAAGCAAACTGCGGCTCGTCCCAAATTCGATAACGTTTCAATGGACAGGACGAGTTCAATCGAACGGCCAAGACCTCTTCTGCGCGGATATGTTGTGCTTGACGCACGCGATGACGTCGCGCTGATCGGCGGGCGTTATGGCCAGCGCGAGGTTCGCCAGGGCGATTTTCTTCCAGGGGCGGGACGTGTCGAGCGTATCGAGCTCAGCGGCGAGGGATGGGTTGTCATGACCAGCGAAGGGCTCATCGCGTCGGCTGATTTTCCCCGCTATTGAACGCATTGATCCCGACGACCCCGAGCGGCGGTCGTCATCCCCGAGCGAGGCCGCCTCGGTCGCCGCGAAAAGACCCGCCCGTTCCACGGCGTTAACCTACGCCCAGCGCGGAACGCTTTCGATAACCGGATGCATGTGGTACCACGCCGGCTAGGGGCTACCGCGCCCGGCGCGGCCCGGGGACCGACTGCGCGCATGAGTGAGCGGCGTACCAGTTTCAATTATGAGGATCTTATCGCCTGCGGTCGCGGCGAGTTGTTCGGACCTGGCAACGCGCAACTGCCTTTGCCGCCGATGTTGATGTTCGACCGGATCAGCGAGATCTCCGAAACTGGAGGCGCCAACGGCAAAGGAGGCGTGCGCGCGGAGTTCGACATCAACCCCAATCTTTGGTTCTTCAGCTGCCATTTCAAGAATGATCCGGTGATGCCGGGGTGCCTCGGCTTGGATGCCCTTTGGCAATTGACTGGGTTCTTTCTGGGTTGGCTCGGACTGCCTGGACGGGGCCGCGCCCTTGGCGTCGGCGAAGTGAAATTCGCCGATCAGGTGCTCCCCACAATAAAAAAGGTCGTCTATGGCGTGGACATGAAGCGGGTCTTCAAAGGTAAGCTGATTCTTGGCGTCGCTGACGGGTGGCTGGAAGGCGATGGCAGACGAATATACGAGGTCAAGGATATCCGCGTCGGCTTGTTCAGCCCTGCGCCGGCAGCTGCGGCTTAACGTCTCGGAGACAGCCTGGTCAGCGGTGGAGGCGACAGAATGAGACGCGTAGTCGTCACCGGCATGGGCATCGTGTCCTCGATCGGCAACAACACGCAGGAAGTGACCGCCAGTCTTCGCGACGGCAAATCGGGGATCACTCGCGCCGATCGACAAGCCGAGCTCGGCTTTCGCTCCCAAGTCCACGGGGCGCCGACACTCCGGGCCGAAGACGTCGTCGATCGGAGGGCGATGCGCTTTCATGGCGGCGGAACGGCCTGGAACCATGTCGCGATGGATCAGGCGATCGTCGACAGCGGTCTTGCGCCCGACGAAGTCTCAAACGAGCGGACCGGCATCATTATGGGTTCGGGAGGTCCTTCGACCCGCGCGATCGTTGAGGCCGCCGATATCGCCCGAACGAAAGGCCCCAAACGCGTTGGCCCATTCGCGGTGCCGAAATCAATGTCCTCGACCGCGTCTGCGACGCTGTCGACCTGGTTCAAAATAAAGGGCCTCAGCTATTCAATTTCCTCCGCCTGCGCCACGTCCAATCATTGTATCGGCGCAGCCTATGAGCATATCCTGGCCGAGCGGCAAGATGTGATGTTCGCCGGGGGCTGCGAGGAACTTGATTGGACATTGTCGGTGCTGTTCGACGCGATGGGGGCAATGTCCTCCGCGTATAACAATACGCCTTCTCGCGCGTCGCGCGCCTACGACAAGAACCGGGATGGATTCGTTATTTCTGGCGGCGCCGGCGTGTTGGTGCTCGAAGAATACGAGCGAGCCAAGGCGAGACGGGCCAAGATTTACGGCGAGATCGTCGGCTACGGAGCGACGTCGGACGGGCACGACATGGTTGCGCCCTCAGGCGAGGGAGCCGCGCGCTGCATGCGCCAGGCTTTGACACGGGTCAAAGTCCCGATCGACTATATCAATCCGCATGCGACTTCGACCCCGATCGGCGATCTTAGAGAGATCGAGGCGGTGCGCGAGGTCTTTGGCTCGGGCGATAAGTGCCCGCCGATCTCAGCGACCAAATCGCTGACCGGGCATTCTCAAGGCGCGACCGGCGCCCACGAGGCCATTTATTCCTTATTGATGATGCAGAACGGCTTCATTTGCGAAAGCGCGCATATCGACGAAGTCGACCCCGCTTTCTCGGATATGCCGATCGTGCGTTCGCGCCGCGACGACGTAAAATTGAGAGCAGCGCTCTCGAACTCTTTCGGCTTTGGCGGGACAAACGCGACGCTCGTGTTCAAGCACGTCGACGCTTGAGCTCCAAATTTCCGCCTGCGGCGAAAGCGCATCGGCGGGTCTCGGACCCCTGACTTGATTGACGAGCGCGCCCAATGAGATCTGGTTTGATGAGCGGCAAACGCGGCTTGGTGATGGGCGTCGCGAATGATCACTCGATTGCCTGGGGCATAGCCAAGGCTTTAGCCGCCGAGGGGGCGGAGCTTGCCTTCACTTTTCAGAACGATGCGCTAGGCAAACGGGTTGCGCCGCTGGCCGAAGAGCTCGGCGCCGCGGATCATGTCTACCGATGCGACGTCGAGGACTTGACCTCGGTAGAGACGATGTTTTCCGCACTCGGAACCGCTTGGAGCAGCCTTGATTTTTTGGTCCATTGCATAGGCTTTTCTGACCGCAGCGAACTCAGAGGACGCTACGCCGACACGACCAGAGAGAACTTCATTCGGACGATGGTCATCTCGGCCTTCTCCTTTACCGAGATCGCCAAACGCGCCGCTACCCTGATGCCGTCGGGCGGCGCGATGCTCACGCTCACCTTCGGGGGTTCGACGCGCGTGGCGCCGAACTACAATGTCATGGGGGTCGCAAAGGCGGCCTTGGAAGCAAGTGTGCGGTACTTGGCCTTGGACTTCGGCTCAGAAAACATTCGCGTCAACGCGATTTCCGCCGGACCAGTGCGCACTTTGGCGGGCGCGGGGGTTGCCGATGCGCGTTTCATGTTCAATTTTCAGCGAGACCATTCCCCGCTCCGGCGCACGGTCACAATCGAGAATGTCGGCGGCGCCGCTGTCTATCTGCTCTCGAGCCTTTCGGACGGGGTGACGGGCGAGGTGCACTTCGTCGATGCCGGCTACAACATCGTCTCCATGCCGCGTCCCGATGCAATCAACAGTTGACGTTTGATACTGCCCCTGGCTTCTTAAGGCGCGCCGTTGCATTTCGCCGAATTTGGCGCAGTCTCTGACCCAGATTTTTCGCGTGCGGCCGAAGTATGTCCAGAATCCTTCACGAGCGCTGGACACGCCCCCTTCGGGACGTCAGTCTCGCAGCGCTGCGGGCCTCCATTGTCGCGCTCGGCTTGTCGGGTGTCGTGTTTTCCGCTGCTGCGGCCCCCAACAGAGTCACCGGGTCTCAGCAGGCTGCGTTCCGCGGATTTGTAGAAACACTTTGGCCGCTGGCCGCAGCTCGTGGCGTTTCCCGCCCCACCTTCGACACCGCGTTCGCCGGCGTCAGCTTCGATGCCTCGGTCGTCGCCAGCGCAGAATCGCAACCCGAATTCGTCCGTCCGATTTGGGACTATGTCACGAGCGCCGTATCGGCCGACCGCATTGGGCGCGGACGCGAGAGAGCGCGTTCAGAAAGGCTCTGGCTGGCCAGGGCGAATGATCTCTATGGCGTTGACAACGCGGTGATTCTGGGCGTCTGGGGACTCGAGACAGACTTCGGCGGTTTTGCCGGGTCGAACAACATTGTTCGATCCCTTGCGAGCCTGGCGTATGTCCACTTTCAGGGCGACTACTTTCGTGACGAGTTGCTTTCGGCGCTTGCCATCCTTGAGGAAGGCGATATCGCTCCTTCACTCATGCTCGGTTCGTGGGCGGGCGCGATGGGGCAGACGCAGTTTATGCCGTCGAGCTACTTAGCCTACGCCGTGGCGTTTCAACGGCATGACCGCCGCGATATCTGGACGAGCGAAGCAGACGCGATCGGCTCGACCGCGAATTATTTGGCGAAGCACGGCTGGACGAAGGGTTTGCGGTGGGGTTTCGAAGTTCGTCTGCCGGTCAAATTCCCGTTGACTGCAGCGGATTCGGCGCTGCCGGCGCCGTTTTCATCCTTCGCCTCTCGCGGCGTAACGAGGGCCGACGGCTCACCGTTGCCGGAATTGGGGGGAGCACGGCTGTTGATCCTCGCTGGGCTCAATGCGCCCGTGTTTCTCGTCACCAGCAACTTCGACGTGATCAAAACCTACAACAATTCGACCGCGTACGCGCTCTCCGTCGGCTTACTCGGCGACGCCGTCACCGGCGGCCCCGGTCTTGCCGCCCAATGGCCGACCCACGATCGCGCGCTCACGGCCGCCCAGATCCAAAGACTTCAACTCAAACTGAAGAAACTTGGCTACGACGTCGGCGAGATCGACGGAAGAGTCGGCGACATGCTGCGTTCGGCCGTCTCCGCGTATCAAGAGCGCAACGGCCTCCCGCCGGACGGCTATGCGAACCAAACGTTGCTCAGCCGGGTTAGCGCGTCGCGATGATCGGCAGACTCCCTGCGCGCTTGTTTGCACGGTGACGCCATGCTAGGCGACCCGGCCCGGGTTTGGGTCGCCTAGACGATCGCAAAGGCGCGTTCGTACTCGCGTGCGAGGAGCAGTTGACGATGGCTGAACAGAACGGCAATGGCGCTGACACGCCGCAAGCCGGTCCAAAATTTTCGGTTCTCGCCCAATATACGAAGGATTTTTCGTTCGAGAACCCCAATGCCCCTCGCACCTTGGGCCCGCAGCAAACGCCCCCCAATATTTCGATCCAGATCAATGTGAATGCGCGGCAGCTCGCTCCGTCAGACTACGAAGTGAGCCTCATGCTCGAAGGCGGCGCCGGCCAAGGCGCCGATACTATGTTCAAGTTCGAGCTCAATTACGCGGGCGTGTTCCGGGTGGAGAACTTTCCGCCCGAACAGGTTCAGCCGGTGGTCATGATCGAAGGGCCGCGAATATTGTTCCCGTTCGCGCGACAGATCGTCGCGGACGCCGTGCGCGGCGGGTCATATCCCCCGCTCTTTATCGACCCGATCGATTTCCAGGCGCTTTATCTGCAGAGATTGGCCGCGGCCGGCGGTCAACCGCAGCAGCAGACCGCCTGATCTTTCGCGGCGAACGAACTCAGGCCGGGGTTAGCGGAGCCAGATAGCGAAACCAGATCGCGTCGCGGCCGAAGCTTTCAATGTATCGGACGTGAGCGCTCGCCTCCGTATGCGCAATCGAAGGCGGTCTTCGCAATCGGTCGACATAGCGCGGAGCAAGCACGGCGGCGGCGGCCTCCGCCAGTTCGGCTGCCTCACCGAACACGAGCGAACGCTGACGCCCTCCTGTCAGCTCGCAATAGACTTCGACAAGAATCTCCGCGTCGAGCAACGCGCCGTGACGGACCCGCCGCGAACGGTCGATACGGTAGCGGTCGCAAAGAGCGTCGAGGCTGTTCGGCGCTCCGGGATGCTTTTTTCGCGCCAGCGTCAACGTATCGACAACGCGATCCATCGCGATCGTGGCGAGGCCAAGCCTCGCCAACTCCGCGTTCATGAAGCGCACATCAAATTCGGCATTGTGGATGACGAGCTTCGAGTCGCCGATGAAGGCCAGAAAATCGTCGACCACGCTTGCAAAGACCGGCTTGTCCTTGAGCACGGCGGAACTATGGCCGTGGACACGCATTGCGTCCTGGGGGACATCACGCTCTGGATTGATGAGAACGTGAAAGACCTTGCCGGTCAGGCTTTGATGGACGATCTCGACGGCGCCAATTTCGAGCACCCGATGTCCGTCCGCAGGATCGAGGCCGGTGGTTTCCGTGTCGAGCACGACTTCACGCATGGCGGGTTCGGCCTCCCGCCATCGCCGCGGTTGAGCGCATGAATTGAGAGACGACGGCACGCGTCAATTCCAGCCTGCCGCGCGTATCAATGACGAAATGAGCTCGACGTTTCTTTTCCGCATCCGACGTTTGGCGAGACAGAATGGCCTCAAGTTTAGCCTCGGTCATGCCTGGCCGCCCCATAGCGCGGACGCGCTGGATCGATGCGGGCGCGCTCACTACGATCACCAGATCAACACCCGCTTCTCCGCCGGTCTCGAACAGCAACGGCACGTCGACGATGGCGAGACGGCGGCCCGCAGCGGCCGCGCGCTCCAGGAAGCGAACGCGCGCCTGGGCCACCGCAGGATGCACGAGCCCTTCAAGGCGCTGCAGCGCTTCTGCGTCACCCAACACCCGCGATCCAAGCCGCTCGCGATCGACTTGTCCTTCGACCGTGACGCCTGGAAACGCCTCCTCGACCGCTTTCGCGCCGTCGCCAGCGTAGAAGTCGCGCACAGCGTCGTCGGCGTCGAACGTCGGGACGCCGAGGTCGGCGAACATGCCGGCGATGGTCGATTTCCCCATTGCAATCGAGCCCGTCAGCCCAGCGATGATCACTGCGCCGCCTCGCAAGCCGCCGCGACTTCGGCTTCGACCAGAGCGCGCAGAGTCGGCGTCACCACGGGCTGCTTGCCGAACCAGCGCGCGAAGGCGGGCGCGGCTTGGTGGAGCAGCATGCCCAGCCCTTCGACTGTGCGAAGCCCGCGCGCGCTGGCGGCATCGATGAGCGGCGTGCGCAAGGGAACATAGACCGCGTCGGCGACCACCGCACGCTCGGGCAAACCGCTGAGATCGATTGCGAGCGGCGACTGACCGACCATGCCAAGCGAGCTCGCGTTGACGAGCAAGTCCGCCTCAGGCAATTCCGTCGCCAGATCCGCCCAAGGCGCCGTTGTTGTCGGACCGCCGAAATGAGCCGCCAGCGCTTCAGCTCGCGCTTGCGTTCGGTTGACGACCACAACGCGCTTAAAGCCACGCGAGACTAACGCGTAGACGATTCCTCGGGCCGCGCCGCCGGCGCCGATGACGACGGCCAGTTTCCCCCGCTCCGCCCAGCCGGGTGAGGCCTCGTCCAGGTTGGCCAGAAAGCCGGCGACGTCGGTATTGTCGCCCCACAGACGCCCGTCTTGCCGCCACAATGTGTTCACCGCTCCGAGAGCCTCGGCGACCGGCGTTCGCTGGTCGCAGGCGCTGAAAGCCGCTTCCTTGTGGGGCGCCGTGACATTGGCGCCAACGAGTCCGTCTTCGCCGATCTTGGAGGCGAACTGGCGAAACTCTCCTGGTCGGACGGCGAACTTCTCGTAGCTCCCTGCAATGCCGAGTTCCTTAAGCCAGTAGCGATGAATCGTCGGCGACCGCGAGTGGTCGACTGGCCAGCCCGCTACCCCCGCGCGTGGCGCACTTGTTTCGATCATAGCGAGATCAGATTTTCGTGCCGCAACCATGCAAGGAGGCTCAACATCGGCAGTCCGAGAACAACGGAATGATCCCCTTCAATGCGCTCGAACAGATGAACGCCAAGACCCTCGCCCTGATATGCGCCGACCGAGGCCAACACGCCCGGCCCGGCCCGCTCGAGATAGCGCGAAATCTCATCGGGATCGAGTGCCCGCATTCGTACATCGGCGTGATCTCTGTGGACGACCAGCGCTCGCCCAGCGCGAGCGACGCAGAAGGCCGAGGTCAGGCGATGCGTCTTCCCGGACAACGCAGCCAGCGTTTGCGCGCCTTCGGCCAAATCCCGAGACTTATGGAAGATCCTACCTTCGAGCGTAAGCGTCTGATCGGCGCCGATGCAGTAAGCGTCCGGACGTTCGGCGCTGACCGCCAGCGCCTTGGCCTGGGCCAACTCCAGAGCGACGTCTTCGAACGGGCCGCCACATGCAAGATACCCATCTTCGACAGCGCGCTCGTCGAGATCAGGGGCTACACATTCCGCGTCCAGTCCTGCCGCCGATAGGAGAGCCCGACGGCTTTCGCTCCTCGAGGCCAGAACCAGAGAAGCGGCCCCCCGCCAGATCGGCGGCGACATGGTCGGGACCTCTCGCACCGGGGCTCAACCGTTGGCGATGAATTTGAGGCGATGCTCACGATAAAGGTCGAGCACCGCGGCGGCCGTTTCTTCGATCGATCGGCGCGTCACGTCGATCGCGGGCCAGCTTCGTTCAGCAAACAGGCGGCGCGATGCGGCGATTTCCTCGGCGACCGCGATGCGGTCGACATAGTCGGTTTGCGAATCGGCGTTGAGCGAAAGAAGCCGGTTTTGCCGGATCTGCACAATCCGTTCGGCGGAAGCAATGAGCCCGACAATGAGCGGACGGCGAAGATGGTCAATAGCGTTTGGCAGTGGCAGACGCGGCACAATTGGGACGTTGGCAGTCTTGTATCCACGATTGGCGAGATAAATGCTGGTCGGTGTCTTCGAAGTGCGGCTAACTCCCAGTAAAACGATATCGGCGAGCTCCAGATTTTCCGGCGACTGACCGTCGTCGCTGATCATGCTGAAATTGAGCGCATCGATCCTCTTGAAATAGTCGGCGTTGAGCATATGTTGCGCGCCGGCTCGCGGCGTTGAGTTCTGTCCTAGATAGGATTTGAACAACGTCAATATTGGTTCGAGGACAGATAAGCACGGTGAACTTGAGGCTTCGCAGCCTTCTTGAAGCCGCTTGGAAAGTTCGGGATCGACCAGCGTGAAGAGGACGATCCCGGGCGCGTTCTCGATCTCAGCAATCACCCGATCAAGCTGGGCCGGGGTGCGCACCAGCGGATAGACGTGTTCGATCGAGGCGACGCCTTGATATTGCGCCGCCGCGGCGCGCGAGGCGGCTATCAGTGTTTCGCCGGTCGAATCCGAGACCAGATGAAGATGAAAATAACTGCGGCCCAATGCGGCCCTCCGGAGATCAATCGTGACCGGTTATAACCGGGGGTGAAGCATGTGGACAGGCGTGGAGAATCCGACCGGTCAGACGGAGGTCGGCGGCCGAACGGGACGAGGCGTGTTCGACGATTCACAGCCGTTCCCTTCGGGTGCAATTGAACGCCGTTCTGAAGACGCATATGAATTGCGGGGATAATTAGAACAGGACCCACCTGCGATTTGGCGACAGCTAGAGCTCCTTAACGAAACGTTAACCATGAGAAGGCTCGATGCAGGACGGGCGCCGCCCTTACGTCAAATGTGACTGTTCAGTCGTCTGGATGGAATCGAATTTGCGCAAACAGACCCTCTAAAAGAAGAATCAGCTCAGAATCTTAATTGTATATTTTTTGACGCCACGAGAGCTCCGGCTTGCGTTGGCCGAGGCCAGCGTCTAATGCCATCGGCCATTCGAGCTGCCGAGCGAGCTGCCGCCGAATTCCGCATGATACTCTGGCTTAAGGCTCTGCACGTCATCGTTGTCATCGCGTGGATGGCGGGGATGCTGTATCTGCCCAGATTATTCGTCTATCACGCCGACGCTTCGAAGGGTCCCACCTCAGAAACGTTCAAAGTGATGGAACGGCGGCTCCTCAAGGCCATCCTCAATCCGTCGATGATCCTTGTCTTTGTGACCGGGTTTGCGCTCGTCTATCTGACCGGCGATTGGCGGGACGGCTGGTGGCAGGCGAAATTCGTCCTGGTTCTTTGCCTGGCCGGACTGCACGGTTATTTCGCGCGCTGTGTTCGCACTTTTGCCGAGGACGCCAATATGCGGCCAGCCCGTTTCTATCGGATCTTGAATGAGGCTCCGACGGTGCTCATGATCCTGATTGTTGTTCTGGCGGTGGTAAAGCCATTTTAAGCCGCTTTCAGGCAAAAGGCTCCTCGGCCACAAATGGCCGTTGAAAAATTCTGCAAACGCGACTATGAACCGTCGCCCGCAATCATCAACGCGGGCTCCTAGCGGCGCTGGATCGCCCGATCCAACTTTCGTCGCGCGGCCCTGACACGCCGAACTCCACCTCGAATCGTCAGCGCCATCATCCAACCACGTCTGATGACTTTGCAGGTCTGCGGGACCGAAAGTCCAACTAAAGGTCCGCCATGCGGGAAATGAAACTTAAAGAATTAAAGCAGAAATCGCCAACCGAGCTCTTGGTGTTCGCCGAGGAGAACGACGTCGAAAACGCGTCGATCATGCGCAAGCAGGAGTTGATGTTTGCGATTCTCAAGCAGCTCGCAAGTGTCGAGGTTCAGATTATCGGGGAAGGGGTGGTCGAGATTTTGCAGGATGGATTTGCTTTCCTGCGATCGGCCGACGCTAACTACCTCCCGGGTCCCGATGACATTTACGTTTCACCGTCGCAAATCAGACGATTGGGTTTGCGGACTGGCGATACGGTCGAAGGCGTGATCCGAAGCCCCAAGGAGGGGGAACGGTACTTTGCGCTGCTTAAGTGCAACGAGATCAACTTCGAGGACCCCGAAAAAACTCGGCATAAGGTCCATTTCGACAACCTGACGCCGCTCTATCCTGATGAGCGTCTGCGGCTCGAAGTTGAAGATCCAACCCGCAAGGATCTCTCGGCGCGGGTGATCGATATCGTCGCGCCGATCGGCAAGGGGCAGCGCGCACTGATCGTCGCGCCGCCACGCACGGGCAAGACGGTGCTCTTGCAGAACATCGCCCAGTCGGTCACCGCCAATCATCCGGAATGCTATTTGATCGTCCTCTTGATCGACGAGCGGCCGGAAGAAGTGACGGACATGCAGCGCTCGGTGAACGGCGAAGTTGTGTCGTCAACCTTCGACGAACCCGCGGTGCGTCACGTTCAGGTCGCCGAGATGGTGATCGAGAAGGCCAAGCGGCTGGTCGAACACGGGCGCGACGTGGTCATTCTGCTCGACTCGATCACGCGCCTGGGGCGCGCTTACAACACCGTGGTCCCTTCGTCCGGAAAGGTTCTGACCGGCGGCGTCGACGCCAACGCGCTGCAACGGCCGAAGCGGTTTTTCGGGGCGGCCCGGAATATCGAGGAGGGCGGCTCGCTGACCATCATCGCCACCGCCCTGATCGACACCGGCTCGCGCATGGACGAGGTCATTTTCGAAGAATTCAAGGGAACCGGCAATTCGGAAATCATTCTTGATCGAAAGGTGGCCGACAAGCGCACGTTCCCGTCCATGGACATCACCAGGTCAGGAACCCGGAAGGAAGAGCTGCTCGTGCCGCCGGATATTCTGAAGAAGATGTATGTGCTGCGCCGCATCCTCAATCCGATGGGCACGGTCGACGCGATCGAGTTCCTGCTTGGCAAATTGCGTGAGACCAAGACCAACGCGAATTTCTTCGAGTCGATGAACACCTGAGCCGGCCCGACGCGGCTAGGCCACAACCGAATCTCCGCCCACGCCAGTCCCTCGAAAGGAGAGGGCGAGCGCCCCATGTCCCAACCACCGCAGCCGACCCTTGCCGATCTCAGAGTGGAGATCGATCGTATCGACTTGCAGATGCACCAGCTTCTCATGGAGCGAGGTCGCGTCATTGATCAATTGATCGAGATCAAGTCGCGTCAGGGAGGGGGGTCGGCGTTCCGGCCTGCGCGGGAAGCCTCAATGATGCGTGCGCTGGTCGAGCGGCATCGAGGTATTTTGCCCCTCGACACCGTCGAGGGCATCTGGCGAGTGATCATTTCAACCTTCACCTATGTCCAGGCGCCCTACAGCATCCACGTCGACGTATCGGGCGGCGACGCCGCGATGCGAGACTCGGCGCGCTTTCATTTCGGGTTCACAACTCCTTGCGCGCCACATTTTGGGGCTGGCGAGGTCATCCGCGCGGTTGCCGATTCGGTCGGTGATCTTGGCATGTTCGCAGTCGACGGGGGCCCAGGAGCCGGTGCCTGGTGGACGAGGCTCGCGCTGCCGGAAGCGCCTAAGATCATTGCCCGGTTGCCGTTCGTCGAGCGCGCCGATCACCCCGCGGGCCTGCCGGTATTCGTGATCTCGAAGCCACTCGTCGACGGGACGGCGCGCGAAGTCGTGCTCGAATCGGTCACGCTCGATCGCTGGCGCCCCGACATTCCTCATACCTTGCGCAAGATTGGAGCCGAAGCGATCGGCTCCGCCGCTACTGAGATGGGGCTCGCGCTGCTTGTCGCGCGGCCAGGTCAGATCGGGGCGGATGCAGTGAGCGCCGCCCTTCGATCCGCTGACGCCGCAGACGTGCGCTCCTCGGAGATCGGCGCGCATGCGAACCGAATTGACGCCGCGGCGTTGCGCAAGCCCACGAATTGAGGCTAATCGAACCCGCCATGACCTCTACCGCTCCCGTCCGCCCTCAACCTAGGGCGGCGATCCTCGAAATCGACCCCTATGTGCCGGGCAGGAGCCGGGTCCCGGGGGTGGAGAGGGTCCATAAGCTCTCGTCTAACGAATCGCCTCTTGGCCCGTCGCGGAAGGCGATCGAAGCCGTGCGTGCGCTGACCGATCGCCTAGAGCTTTACCCTGATGGCGCCTCGACCGCGTTGCGGGAGGCGATCGGCCGGCGCTACGGCCTCGATCCCTCCCGGATCATCTGCGGCAACGGCTCGGATGAACTGTTGGCGCTGCTGGCGCATGTCTTTCTGCATCCCGGCGACGAAGGCCTCTATAGTCAATACGGCTTCTTGACCTACCCGATCTGTATTCGCGCCGCAGGCGGGATTCCGGTTGTTGCCGAGGAGACAGATAGAACAGCGAGCGTGGACTCGATTCTCGCCAAGGTGAGCGCCCGCACGAAGATCGTCTATCTCGCCAACCCGAACAATCCGACCGGCACCTACATCCCATTCTCCGAGGTCAAGCGCCTGCACGAGGCTCTGCCGCCGCACGCGCTGTTGGTGATCGACGCGGCTTACGCCGAATACGTGACGCGCAACGACTACGCCGCGGGCGTCGAGTTGGCTTCGGCTGCCGACAACGTCGTCATGACCCGGACCTTCTCCAAGATCCATGGGCTGGCGAGCTTGCGTATCGGCTGGGCCTATGGATCGTCGCATGTCGTCGACGTGCTGAACCGGGTCCGCGGGCCATTCAACCTGAACGGGGCGGCGCAGATCGCGGGCGTCGCGAGCCTTGGGGACGCCGCCCATATCGAAGGGGCGATCGCCCACAACGCGCGCTGGTTGCCCTGGCTGGCCGAGGCGATCGCTGAGCTTGGGATCGAGGTAACCCCGAGCGTCGGCAATTTCCTACTGCTGACCTTTCCCAAGCAATCCGGCCGGACCGCCGCGGATGCAGACGCCTTTTTGAGCGCGCGCGGGTTCATACTCCGGGCGGTGGCGGCTTATGGGCTCCCGGAGTCCCTGCGTCTGACGGTCGGTGGCGAGGAGGCCAACAGAGGCGTCGTCGCCGCGCTCGCCGAGTTCATGCGAGGCAAAGGTGATTGAACGGCTCGGGGAGTCGCTCGCTGAGCCGATCTTCGAAGAACTAGCGATCATCGGAGTGGGGTTGATCGGCTCATCGATCGCCCGAGCCGCTCGACGGCGCAACGCTGCGCGCCGCATCATCCTTGCCGACCAATCGGTCGAGGTTTTGGAGCGTGCGAAGGCCTTAGCGCTTGGCGACCTCGTCACCGACGATCTGGCTCGCGCCGTAAGCCATGCCGATTGTGTCATCCTGTGCGCGCCAGTCGGCGCCAACGAGGCGATCGGACGCATCATTGCGCCAGCCCTTCAACAAGGGACGGTCGTCTCGGACGTCGGTTCGGTCAAGGGAGCTGTCGTTGCGGCTCTTAAGGCGGCGCTGCCCGCTCACGCGCGCCTCGTGCCGGCGCATCCAGTCGCGGGAACTGAGTACTCAGGTCCGGACGCCGGATTCGCGAGCCTGTTCGTCAACCGCTGGTGCATTCTCACTCCTCCCGAGGAGACGGACCAACAGGCGGTCGAGGACGTGCGGGTGTTCTGGCAAACGCTGGGATCGCACGTCGAAATCATGAGCGCTGCGCACCATGACCTTGTGCTGGCGATCACCAGCCACGTGCCGCATCTCATCGCCTACAATATCGTCGGCACCGCGGCAGATCTCGAAGAGGTTACCCGCTCGGAGGTGATCAAGTTCTCGGCCGGCGGATTTCGCGATTTCACCCGGATCGCGGCTTCGGATCCGACTATGTGGCGGGACGTCTTTCTGCACAACAAGGATGCGGTCTTGGAGATGCTTGGCCGCTTCAACGAGGATTTGACGGCGCTGCAAAGGATGATCCGCCGCGAGGACGGAGACGGGCTGTTCGCCCTGTTCACTCGGACGCGAGCTATCCGGCTCGGAATCGTCGCTGAGGGCCAAGAGACTGCGGCGCCAGATTTTGGCCGTCGCGCCGCGGAAACCGAAGAGCCGACGCCGTGACGTCTACCGACGCCGCGGCGCCCGATTCGGACGGCCGCCTATGGGTGTTCGGGTACGGGTCGCTGATGTGGCGGCCCGGATTCGCCTACGCCCGACGATGCAAGGCGCTGTTGCGCGGCTGGCGGAGAAGCCTCTGCGTCCTTTCCCACGTTTATCGCGGCTCGCCCGAGCGGCCCGGACTCGTGCTGGGCCTCGATCGCGGCGGCGCCTGTCCGGGCGTGGCCTTCGAGGTCGACTCGGCGCTGCGCGAGGCGACGATTCGCTACCTTCGGGAACGCGAGCAAGTAACCGCCGTTTATCTCGAGCGGACCATGCCTGTGACGCTCGAATCCGGCGACCGAGTCCTTGCGGTGACCTATGTCGCCGACCGGCTCCACACCCAATATGCGGGGCGTCTCGATCGGGAGGGGATGCTCGAATACGTGCGCGCTGGGAAAGGCAGGTCCGGCGACAATGCGGAGTATATCCTCGAGACCAACGATCATCTGCTGGCTCTAGGGGTGCGGGATCCCGATCTCGAGTGGCTGAGCGCGAAACTCAGAGCGAGCCCGTAAAGACCCCACAGGCTGTTAGGTCTGGCCGATGGCGAGATCGGCGACGATCGCCGCGCGTTCCGTAGGCGACGAGGCCCGCAGATGGAGATGGAACTCGAGGCCGGGACCGAAGGCCCGGAGCTCAAGTTGAATCTCGGCGACAACCGGTTCCGGAAAAGATCCAGTTTCGCGCACCGAGACGATGCGCCGTTGCCCCGTCATATCGCGGACTGCGGCCAGCAGGATGGCGTCGCGAAACGCCGGACACTCGACGGGCGAATAGACGGAGAAGACATAGCGCTGCCCCGACTGGCCGATCCACGAACAAAATCGGGCGGAGATTGGCATGCCGTCGAGGGCAGCCAGCGAGGAGCAGCAATTTTGGTTCTGGCGATCGCTCACGGGAGCCGTCCAACCGGTCGCAAGCGATTCCGAGACCTCGTATGCCCGATCGATCGTTCCATCCTGGTATTCCAGCATCATTCGCCCCGACTGAGATTGTTACGAGAACGTTAATAGAACAAAGCAAGATCTTCGTCAAGTCGACCGTAGCGTTTCCGCGTCGCTATTCGCGCCTTCCGCAACGACCGCAGCCAGCGATGGGTCGTTGGCGATCGCTTCCGCGTTGAGGCGGTCGCAGGCCGTCTCAATCGTGGATTGCAAGCGTTTGCCGAACGTGGCCCGATCAAGCCCCGGCGCGATGACTGGCAGATATTCGATCACCGCCAGTCCCGGGCGGCGCAAGAAGCCGCGGCGGCGCCAGAATAGCCCCGTGTTGACCGCGACCGGCAGGCAGGCGACTCCCGTCTCGGCATAAAGCGCCGCGGCGCCTTGCTTGTATTTCGGCGGGGCGCCGGGGAGGCGTCGCGTCCCCTCCGGGTAAATAAACACCTGTCGTCCGGCGGCGAACACGGGTTTCGCGGCGCCGGCGATTTGCTGCAACGCCTGTCTGCCCCTCGCGCGATCAATGGCGATCTGCTGTGAGACGATCAGATAGAGGCCGAAAAGCGGAACGTAGGTGAGCTGGCGCTTGAGTATGATGGCGAAGTCAGGCGCGTATTTGAGCAGCGCGAAGGTCTCGAGAAACGATTGATGCTTGGCTGCGATCAGGATTGCGCCGGGGGGGATATTCTTGACGCCGCGATATTCCAGCCGAAGACCGCAAATCGTTTCCAGAAGCCAGACGGAAATCGCGCCCCAGAGTCGGGCGAGCGCAAAGACGGCTCGCCTGCCAAACAGCATGGTCGGCAGGCCGATGATCATCAGAATCACCAGGTTCAGATAGAAGAGCGTGTTGAAAAGCAGCGATCGCGTTGCGAGCATTGGGGATGTCGAGGGTTCTACGGGAAGAGACTCGCCGCCTTGTCTATTGCAGCGCTTGCAAATGGCGCATGACGATCGTGCGTGAAAGAAGACCGGTCAGCAGCGTAACCGCGGCGCACACCACCGCAAGCGCGATATAGCCGGATGAGCCGAGTGTGAACGAGCCGAACATCGCCGCGATCTCGTCGCCACCCGGCGAGTGCGCCCACCAGAAGGACAGAAGCGAGGCTGTGGCGAAGAAAGCAATGGCTGCCAGTCCGCCGATCATCGCGCCGCGAAGTCCCAAGCGTCGGAAATGGGCCTGGAACTCCCTCGCGATGAACGCGTTTGAGGCGCCCACGAGATGCAGGACTTCGATGATCTCTCGGTTGCCCGCCATCGCGCCGCGAGTGGCGAACCCGATCGCCGTTCCCATCGCCGCGATCATCAGCGCGAAAAGAGCGGCGGCAAGAATGACGACCGCATCGGCCAAGGCGCCCAGCCGCGACGCCCAAACCCGATGGTCGTCGAGATCGGCTTGCGGAACGGCTGAGGCGAGCGCCTTACGCAGGGTAGAGAGGTTTTGGGAGCCCTGGCCGCGCAGCCTGACGAGGATCAGCCGGGGGACGGGCAACTCACTGAGGTCGAACCCGGCGCCGAGCCACGGCTCAAGAAGCTTTTCCGATTCGGCCTTGGAAAGAGCGTGGGCAGAATCGACCTCGTGCGCTTGGGTCGCGATGGCGACAGCTTTGGCGACAATGCTTTCGACATCGTCGCCAGTCCGAGGCTTCACCTGGATCGTCGCGTCGCGCAAGACATCCGAGCGCCAGGCTTGCGAGGCGTCGGCGACCAGCAAGGCCGCGCCCGCGGTCAAGCACGCGAGAAAGGTCATGATCGCAATGACGACGACCAGCGCGCGCCCGGCGACTGAGTCGCGCGGTATGAGCGGCGCGCTGGTCTCGAACGTGGGCTCCGATTCAACCGCAAGGATCCGCTCGACGATGGGTTCGTTCATGACGGCAATCCGTCATAGATCGTCAGTTTGCCGTCTCCGACGACCAGCCGGCGGGCGAAGCCGAATTGATCCATAAGCTGGAGATCGTGCGTGGCGATGACGACCGCCGTGCCAAGCCGGTGCAGTTCGACGAACAACCTGAGCAGGCGGCGCGCGAGGCCCGGATCGACATTCCCGGTCGGCTCGTCCGCGAGCAGCAATTCAGGGCGAACGATCAGCGCGCGCGCGATTGCCGCCCGCTGCTTTTCGCCTCCAGAAAGGACAGGCGGGGAAGCGTTCATCCGATCGCCGAGACCGACCCAGCGCAGGAGCTCGACCACTTCCGCCCGATAGGCCAATTCCTCGCGTCCCATGGCGCGTAACGGCAACGCCACGTTCTCATAGGTCGTAAGATGGTCCAATAGACGGAAATCCTGAAAGACGGCGCCGATCCGCCGCCGGAGGGTCGTCAGATCGTCCTTGGTCAGCGCCGAGGCGTCTTGGCCAAACACGCGGATCGTTCCCCGCGTCGGCCGAAGCGACAGCAACATCAGCCGCATCAGGGTCGTCTTGCCGGCGCCGGACGGCCCGGTGAGGAACTGAAAGCTTTGCGGAGCCACGGAAAAATTAAGGTCGCCGACGACCTCCGGTCCCATGCCGTAGCGCAAACCGACGTTTTCGAACCGTAGCAACGCAATCCCCGGGGACGGCGAGGTGGCCGCTTAACGCGCCTTTAACCGTGTTTCCAACCAAATACCACCATCGGCCATTCCATCGGAACAGCGAGTCAGGCGACATGATTGTGGATGACAAGTTTGGCTCAAATTGCGATCAAGGCTCTTACGGAGCGATTTGCCCCGCGGCCCCGCGGCGTTGGCGAGCCGGTGGCCCCGCCGGCCCAGCTCTTGTCCTCGTCGGCTTGGTGATCATGGGCACGACGGCGATCGCGGCTCGGGCTGCGATCGTTGCGATCGCGCCGCCGACGGCGGGCGTCTATGCCCTTGCCGGCATCCCTGTTAATCTTCGCGGTCTGTCGATCGCCGACGTGCGGGTGACGACGACGCAACGACCGGATAGCCCGGGGGAGTTCCTGGTCACGGGCGAGATTGCAAATCTGCGCGACAGAGAAACACCGGCGCCGAATTTCCGCTTGGCCCTGCGCGCCGACGACGGGCGCGAGCTCTACGTCTGGTCGGCGCGGGGCCCTAAACCGCGCCTTGGCGCTCATGAGCGCGTCCCGTTCCGGGCCCGGTTGGCTGCGCCCCCGGCTGGCGTTCGCAAGGTCCTAGTCAAATTCGCCGCGCCGGGAGATAAAGGGTCGTTCACTGAGTCCCCTTGATGAGCGGCGACAGACAGGTCAAGGTTCTTTTCGACGAACAGACGATTGCCGAGCGAACGGAAGCGTTGGCGCGCGAGATCGCGGCGGTGCAGCCCAAGGACCTGCTTGTCGTCGCGATCCTCAAAGGCTCTTTCATGTTCGCGGCGGACTTGTTGCGCGCCCTGCATCGGGTCGGGCTCGAGCCGCAAGTGGAGTTCTTTCACTTGTCGAGCTATTTGAGTGGGACAGTGTCAAGCGGGACGGTGAAAATCCTTCGCGACATCGAGTCCTCGGTCCGTGATCGAGACGTTCTGCTTGTTGATGATATTCTCGAATCGGGGCGCACGCTGGCGTTCGCCAAAGATCTTCTGACCGCGCGCGGGGCGCGGCGGGTTCTGGTCTGCACGATGTTGGAGAAGCCCGGCAAACGGATGGTTGAAATCGGCGCCGATTTCGTCGGCTTTGTCTGCCCCGATGTTTTTGTGGTCGGCTATGGCATGGACGTAGCGCATTCGTATCGCGAATTGCCGTTCATCGGCCGTGTCGTCACCTCGCAGGACGCCGCCTGACGCCGCCATTTTGGAAATGGTTCCCCCCGTGTTTGAAAGTCGTTTTCAATCCTTCGTCGCCTTAGGCGATCCTTCGCACGGGGCGGCGCGGGTAAGCTTATTGCGCGCCGAATTGGCGAAGCGAGGGCTGGCAGGGTTCACTATCCCACGCGCGGACGAGCACCAGAACGAATACGTGCCCGCCAACGCCGAGCGGCTGAGGTGGCTGACGGGATTCGCTGGCTCGGCGGGGATCGCGGTGGTGCTGAAGGACGCCGCCGCGCTGTTCGTCGACGGCCGATACACGGCGCAGGTGAAGAACGAGGCGGACCCCTCGGTTTTCCAATTTTGCCATGTCACGGAGGACCCGCCGACCGAATGGATCGCGCGTCAACTTAAGCAGGGCGACAAGCTCGGATATGACCCGCGCCTTCACACGCCCGACGCCGTCGCACGATACGCGGCCGCCTGTGAGAAAGCCGGCACCGGGCTGGTTCCGGTCGACTTGAACCCGATCGACGCCATCTGGACCGATCGGCCGCCCGCGCCGCTCGGCGCGATCATTCCGCACAAGCTGCGTTTCGCGGGCGAAAGCACAGCGGCGAAAATCGAGCGCGTGCGGCAGGTCGTCGCCCCGTCGCACGGCCTTTTGATCAGCGATCCTCACAATCTGGCGTGGCTGTTCAATATTCGCGGCTCGGATGTCTCCTACACGCCGTTGCCGCTCGGCTGGGGCTATCTGCCGCTCGACGGGCGTCCGGTCGCGTTTCTCGACGGAAGAAAGCTAACGCCGGCGAGCCGGCAAAGTCTTAGCCGCCATGCGGAGGTGCGCGAGCCCGACGCTCTGCTCGCGTTTGTTGAGGACTTGGGACGGCAGGGCTTGCGCGTCGCCTTCGACGCCGCCACGGCGTCGGCCTATTTGACCCAGGCGATCGATCGAGCGGGCGGCAAAGCCGACATCGGCGCCGATCCGATCACGCTCATGAAGGCGAAAAAAAATGCCTTCGAGCTTGCAGGCTCCCGCGCCGCGCATGAACGCGACGGGGCAGCGATGGCGAATTTCCTCGCCTGGTTCGCCACTGAGGCGCCGCGAGGCCGCCTGACCGAAATCGATGCGGTCAAGGCCTTGGAGACCTTCCGGCGGGCGAGCCCCGCGCTGAAGGACCTGTCGTTCCCGACCATCTCCGCGGCGGGACCCAATTCAGCCATCCCTCATTATCGGGTCAGCGAAGCCTCCAATCGCAAAATCGAGCGCGGCATTTTTTTGATCGATAGCGGCGCGCAATATGAGGACGGCACGACCGACATCACCCGCACGATCGCCGTCGGCCGGCCGAGCGCGCTCATGCGCGACCGGTTCACCCGCGTGCTGAAAGGTCATATCGCGGTCGCCCGCGCAATCTTTCCGCCCGGAACCAACGGTGCCCAGATCGACGCGCTAGCGCGCGCGGCGCTTTGGCGAGCAGGCCTCGATTTCGACCACGGCACTGGACACGGCATCGGGTCGTATCTCTCGGTCCACGAAGGCCCCCAGCGCCTCGCCAAGAGCGGAACGACGGCGCTCGCGCCGGGGATGATCATATCCAACGAGCCCGGCTATTATGCCGCAGGCGCGTTCGGCATCCGGATCGAGAACCTGGTCGTCGTCGAACCGCGAACGATTGCGGGGGGCGAAAGGCCCATGCTGGGCTTCGAGACGCTGAGCTTCGCCCCGATCGACCTCAGCCTTGTTGAGCCGAAATTGATGGCCGCCGACGAGATCGATTGGCTCGATAGCTACCACGCTCGTGTTCGCAAGACCTTGTCGCCGCGGCTTGATGCCTCGACCCGAGCTTGGCTCGCACGGGCGACGCAGCGTCTTGCCAGGCCCAATCGTCCGGTTTCGTCCTGAGCGACTGCTGGCGGGGCAGGTAGGCTAGCGCCTTCCGATTGCCGAGTCCGTTTTGAGCGATTTCAATGGCTTGTGGCGCCATGTCCGAGTCGCTGCCTGTCCTTAACGCCGGCGAGCTTGGCGCGCGCTTCGCGCATACGAGGGGCTAGGCCAAATTGTATTTGGGTCGAACCGCGATCGTCATTGCGAGCGAAGCGAAGCAATCCAGGGAAACGTAGGGCGCCCACGCTTTCTGGATTGCTTCGTCGCTGCGCTCCTCGCAATGACGTCGACCTTTCTCGTCCCTCAGAAACGCCGAGCGATCTCGTCAACCAACCCCGGATCAGCCGCTTGCAGCCGCGCCGCGAAGCGCGCGCAGATGCGCAACCAACCCCGAAGTCGACGGATCGAGCGCGCGGGTGTTCGCAGCCGAATCGGCGACGATCGGCGCCAGACTCGAGGCAAGCTCCTTGCCGAGTTCGACGCCCCACTGGTCGAACGAGTTGATGTCCCAAACGGCGCCTTCCGTGAACACTTTGTGCTCGTAGAGGGCGATGAGCCGCCCGAGCATACGTGGGTCGAGGCGGCGGTAGAGAAACGTGCTCGTCGGACGGCTGCCGGAAAAGCTCTTGTGAGGCGCGAGGCGCGCAGCGTCAGCCTCGCTCGCGCCCTGCTTGCGGGTCAGCGCGTCGGCCTCTTCTGGCGTGCGGCCACGCATCAAGGCTTGGCCCTGCGCGAAGCAATTGGCGACCAGAAGATCGTGCTGATGCGCGTCGGCTTCCGTCGGCGTCGCCGCGATAAGGAGGTCTAGGGGAATGATCTCCGTCCCCTGATGGATAAGCTGAAAGAAGGCGTGCTGGCCATTGGTGCCGGGTTCGCCCCACACGACTGGGCCCGTCGCCGTATTCGTCGGGGTGCCATCAAGCTGGACATGCTTGCCGTTGCTCTCCATCTGCAATTGCTGGAGATATGCAGGGAAGCGCCCGAGCCGCTGGTCATACGGGATCACCCCATGGGTCGCGTGACCGAGAACATTGCGGTTCCAGACGCTGAGCAGCCCCATCAGGATCGGGATGTTCCATTCGATCGGCGCCTCGCGGAAGTGCTGGTCGATTTCGTAGCCGCCGCGGAGAAATTCGTTGAAGCGGTCAGGCCCGATCGCGATCGCAAGCGGCAGCCCGATGCTTGACCAGACCGAATAGCGGCCGCCGACCCAATCCCAGAAGCCAAACACCCGCGTCGACTGGATGCCGAATTGCGCCACCTTGTCGAGCTGGGTCGAGACGGCGGCGAAATGGTCGCCGACCGCCGCCTCGCCGACGCCCTGCGCAATCCACGCCCGAGCGGTCGCCGCGTTGGTCATCGTCTCCTGGGTGGTGAAGGTCTTCGACGAGACGATGAACAGCGTCCGCGACGGATCGAGCCCCCGCAACGTGTCGTCAATGTCTGCGCCATCGACGTTGGAGACGAAGTGGCTACGCAATTGCGGCGGCGCGAACGGCGCCAATGCGCGCGTGGCCATTGCGGGGCCGAGGTCGGACCCTCCAATGCCGATATTGATGACGTCGGTCATCGGTTGGCCGAGAGCGCCGCGTACGCGTCCCTCGCGCACGTCCGCGGCAAAGCTCAGCATCTTTTCGCGCACGCCGATGACTTCGGGCATCACGTCCTTGCCGTCGACCAGAACCGGTTTGCCGTTGAAATTGCGCAAGGCGGTGTGAAGAACGGCGCGCTTCTCGGTGGTGTTGATTTTCTCGCCCGCGAACATCGCCTCGCGCTTGGCCTCGACCTTGGCGGCCTTGGCGAGTTCGACGAGCGCGCTGAGAATAGGACCATCGATCCGCTGCTTCGAGTAATCGAACAGGAGATCGTCGAGGGTGACGCTGAACTGCTTGAACCGCGCCGGATCGTCGGCGAAATCCTTTCTCGCCGCTCGCGCAAGCACGCCCTCGCGCGAGCTGGTCAGTTTCGCCAATGCCGCTAGAGTCGCCTGGGTCGCCATAGCCCTTTTCCTTTCCCCCGCTTGCCGTTAAGCGTGACGCCGCCGCGTCCGGACCTATTCATATGCCGCCCCTCCTACAATTGCGAGACACTGGCCTCACGCTCGGCGGGGCGCCGCTTCTTGACGGAGCGGAGCTGTCGATTTCCGCCGGCGACCGGATCGCCGTCGTCGGACGCAACGGATCTGGCAAATCGACCCTGTTTCGCATCGCCGCGGGCCAAATAACGGCTGACCGGGGAAGTCGCTTCGTCCAACCTTCGGCGCGCCTCGCCTATCTGCCGCAGGAGCCGGATATGTCCGGCTTCGCCACTACGCTCGACTATGTTCTTGCTGGGCTTAGCGAATTTGACGATCCCTATGCAGCGCGAACCATGATGGCCGAACTCGGGATTGATCCGGACACCGATCCCGGCCGTCTGTCCGGCGGCGAAGCGCGCCGCACAGCGTTGGTCAGGATCTTGAGCCCAGAGCCTGAGATCCTGCTGCTCGACGAGCCAACCAACCACCTCGATCTGGTGGCGATCGAATGGCTCGAGGGGCGCCTCGCCCAGAGCCGCTCGGCGCTGGCGCTCATCAGCCATGACAAGCGGCTGCTCGCCGATTTGACCCGCGCCACGATCTGGCTCGATCGCGGCCGCACCCGCCGCCTCGACCAGGGCTTCGGCGCGTTCGAGGCCTGGCGCGACGCTAAGCTCGAGGAGGAGGAGCTCGAGCGCCACAAGCTCGACCGGAAGATTGTCAATGAAGAGCATTGGATGCGCTACGGCGTCACCGCGCGCCGCAAGCGCAACATGCGGCGCGTCGGAGAGCTCGCCGACCTTAGGCGCGACCGACGCGAAGCCTTACGATCGGTCGGCGTCGCCTCCATGATTGCGCAAGACGCCAAAGCGTCTGGCGCCCTGGTGATCGACGCCGAGCGGATCAGCAAATCTTACGGCGATCGCCCGATCGTGAGCGACTTTTCGCTTCGTGTGATGCGCCGCGACAGGATCGGAATCATCGGCGCCAACGGCTCCGGCAAGACGACGCTCATCAACCTTTTAACGGGCGCGCTTGCGCCCGACTTGGGCTCAATGCGTCTTGGCGCGAACGTCACGATGGCCTCTCTTGATCAGCAGCGCGCCTCGCTCGAGCCGACAACGACCCTTGTGGATGCGCTGACCGGCGGCGGCAGCGACACCGTGACGATCAACGGCGAGCGGCGGCATGTCATGGGATACATGCGAGACTTCCTGTTCCCGCCCGAGCAAGCCCGAACGCCGATCGGCAAATTGTCAGGCGGGGAGCGGGGGCGGCTGATGCTGGCGAGAGCCTTGGCCAAGCCGTCCAACCTCATGGTTCTCGACGAGCCGACCAACGACCTCGACATCGAGACGCTCGATCTCCTCCAGGAGCTGCTCGGCGACTATTCGGGAACGATCCTGATCGTCAGCCACGATCGCGATTTTCTCGATCGGGTGGCGACATCGGTGATTGTCGGCGAGGGGGACGGGCGCTGGGTCGAATATGCGGGCGGCTATTCCGACATGGTCGCCCAGCGGGGGTATGGGCTAGCCGGTCCGCTCGCCGCGCCCGTCGAGGCGGCGGAAAAGCTGGACAGGCGCCCCGCTGACCGAACCGCGCCGAGGCGCAAGCTCGGATTCAACGAGCGGCGGGCGCTTGAGACCCTCCCGAGAAGGATTGAAACGCTTCGCTCGGACCTTGCCACACTGGACCGCAAGCTCGCCGACGCCGACTTCCCGGCCCGCGAGCCGGCAGCGTTCATGGCCGCGACGAAGACTTATGCGGAGTTACGCGATGCGCTGGCCGGGGCCGAGGACGAGTGGCTCGGGTTGGAGATCCTCCGCGAGGAGCTCGAACAGCACTAGGCTCCGGGTCAGTTTGAAAATTGCGGCCCTGCAATCGATCCAGAAGTTCAATTGCGTCGCGGGTCGAGAGAATGACTTCACGCGACCGGTTGATGGAATCGTCGATCTCGATGATCAGGCGCCGAAGAAGGGTCAGCGGCTGCTGCTCTGGGGCGGTCCATTCACGAAAGCCCGCATGAGAATTCGCTGAACGAGCACTAGCCATAGTTCGCCCTCCAAGGAGACCTGCCCAGCAACCAGGGCGACGGGAAATAGTTCCATGCGGAATGCGACCGGGTTAAAAGATCGTTAATCCGCTAGGGTCGCTGGCAATCATTGGCCCTTTTCGACCCTGGTTGTCGCTGGAGTAACTGGGACAGTCGTTGGCGGCCGCTCTCGTAGGAGCAAAAATGGCCACGATGGAGGAAGACGTCGTCTTCTCGAACCTCCGCGACAAGTTGTTCACGGCGGTCGTGGGCGATGTGCTGGATAAGATGGGACGGCGGCGCCAATTCCTGCCGCAGGCGATCGGCCCGCTCAAACCTGACATGAAGTTTGTCGGCCGCGCCATGCCCGTCCTCGAGGCCGACATTTTCGATGACAACGCTCACTCGTCTGGCGCCGTCGGCGCGAAGCCATTTGGGCTGATGCTGGAGGCGCTCGACGATCTCCGCCCGAATGAGGTCTATGTCGCCACGGGCGGGTCGTTTCGCTATGCGCTGTGGGGCGAGCTCATGTCCACTCGCGCGCGCTACCTGCGCGCCGCGGGCGCCGTTCTCAATGGCTTCGTCCGGGATGCGGCGGGAATTGAGGCGCTTGGCTTTCCGACATTCTGCCGCGGACTCTACGCCCAAGACCAGGGGCCGCGCGGCAAAGTGATCGACTTTCGCGTGAGCATTGAAATCGAAGGCGTCCGGATTGCGCCCGGCGATCTCATCTTCGGCGACCGCGAGGGCGTCCTTGTCATTCCCTCCGAAGTGGCCGCCGACGCGATTGAAGCGGCCCTCGCGAAAGCGTCGACAGAGAACAGGGTCGCAACCGCCATTCGCGGGGGCATGGGGGCGCGCGAAGCGTTCGAAACCTTCGGCGTCCTCTGATAAGGCCCGCCAGAATAATTGAGCAGAAGGAGGAAACCCATGCGTCAAATGCTGATCGCCACGGGATGCCTGATGGCCGCCATGCCCCTCGCTTGGATCGCCGCCAATACGGTGAGTTCGCCGGCCAAAGGCAAGGAGCCCAGGTTTCCGCAGTTGGCGTTGGAGCAGCTCAACGAACAGCAACGCCCGGTTGGCGAGAAGATCGTGAAAATCTCGAGCGTGGGGCTCGGCGGTCCCTACAATCCGATGTTGCGCAGTCCCGTCTACGCGCAGCGCATGTACGACCTGCTCGACTATCTGCGCTGGCACACGTCCGTGCCCACGAAGCTAAACGAAATGGCCATCCTGATCGTCGGCCGGCAATGGCGCTCGCAAGTGGAATGGTTCGCCCATGCCCCGCTGGCGAAGAAAGCGGGCCTCGCCGATTCGATCATCGCTGACCTGAAGGCCAACAAGCGCCCCGCCGGGATGGGCCCCGAGGAAGAGGTCGTCTACGACTTCGTGACCGACTTGACGACCAAACATTCGGTGTCAGACGAGTTGTTCGATCGCGCCAAGACGCTTCTCGGCGAACAACAGGTCGTCGATCTGACCGCGGTCGCCGGAACCTATGTCGGCGTCGCCATGATGCTGGCGATGGCCGAACAGGGCGTGCCCACCGACAAAGAGCCGCCGTTCAAGGACGGCGAACCTTGAGCCACAGCTGATCAACACAATAGACCGGAGAGCGCGATTGCGCTCTCTCTACAGGCATCGCCGAAGTCGAAGCGATCGAAAGGGGTCGGGCGCTACCCCGGCCTCCGCGCTGTTACTTCTTCGATGAGCTTTTCGCATGAGCCTCATCAGAGGCTGAGCTGGCGACCTTGGAGTGCTTCTGGGCCTCCGCTGAGTGCTCGTTGCCCTTCATGTGGTCGTTCTTGCGGTGGTGCTCTGCGGCGGCGCGATGCGAGTTGGCTGCGCTCTCGTGGTGGTCGGCCGCTTTTGCGTGTGCTTGATTGGGCATCTTGGTCTCCCGTTGTCCGGAGAATTTCCCGGTCGATCACTAGCGGCCTCAATAGTGTTCGCGGCGAGTGCATTTGTTGTTTTTAATGAGTGGAATTGATTCGTGGGCCGGTTTGATTGTCACAAGACAATATTGTCTAGCTAAGCGGACGCCATTGGCGCATAATGCGATCATGACCGAGAGCCCCGTATTCATGACCGACGTCGTCAAAGACATCGGGAATCCCAATCGTTTCCGCTGGAATATTTACGAAAATAGGAAGGTGCGAGACAAATCGTTCTATTCCTTTGCGACACGGCGCGAAGCCCAGAACGATGCGGAAAAGTTTGTCCGAAAGCTCAACTCGATTTGGCCCGCCTGAGCGGAATAGAAAAAGCCCGCGAATTCACGATGCGCTGCGGGTCGTCGGCAACGTCGACCAACCGGACGGGCCAGCAGGATTGCCGATCTAGCCCTTGGGCGGCGGAGAGGGGCTAACCCCGGGGCGAACCGAGGCGACAGCGCGTCTCAGCCCCCTATGAAGCGGCCAGGCTACGACGTTGTTTGGGGCAGTGGGCTCGGGATGGCGGATAAGTACGCGCGCGCGCTCCCATAATTCGAAGCCTTCAAAAAAGTGCCTGCGCTCTGAAAACAGCGCATGAGCCTTTGCAATCGCCTCTTCATCAGAGAGGCCAGGGAGTTCCTCGACGGCCTCGATGTGACCGGCGCGCATGAAATAGCACTGCATGATTGTATCTCCCGATGTGAAGGAAGGAGTTCGCCGCGTTCCTTGAAATGGAATGCGCGTTTGCTCTCAGTCATCGACATCGATGATGCCGCCTACACTATCAGGTTCCGGACTGTGAACCTAATCATTATCGAGGCTTCGTGATTAAGTCGGAGCGGAATCGACACTCGTTTTGCGAGCAGCTTTGATTAAATCGGCCAGTTGTCGCTTGAGAAGGCGACCTTCAATTTGGTTGGCGGAATATCCCTCGCGATTAAGCGAGGTGACAATCTCCGTTAGCCCGGCGACGCGACCGGACCTCGCCAACTGAAACGCACGTTCCAAGGCGGTCATTTTTTGATCCATGCCGCAAGGTGTATCCGGGATTCGAGGCGCGAGCGAGGCGGGAAGCCGTCCCGCTTTCCGCGATCGAAGCGGCCTTGCGAAGCAGTCGACGGAGAACCGGGTCGCGAGCGCCATTCGACGGGATTTAAGCACGCGGGAAGCATTCAAAACCTTCGGCGTCCTGTGATTTGGCGGTTGTCGGCGGCCAAAAAAGCGCAAAAGCCTTTTTGCTCCATCTGGCTTCCGGCCAGACCGACCTTGCCATCCAGGCGGGTCGGCCCCGGGCGGACGTCGTTCACTCCGCCGGCAGCCCGGCCTTGATCAGCGCTTCACGGAAACCTGGCGGCGAGTCGATTAAAGAAGGTGTGCGCTCGTGAAACCACGCCACGGAGAGTTTTGGATTTAGTTTCATCGCCTCGGCGAGCGCGGCTTTCGCCTCCGGCATCTTGTCCGCCGCGGCGTAGAACGCCGCAAGTGCAGTGTACGACAGCACTGAGCGATTCCCCGCGTCGATGCCTATGAGACCTTCCTGGATCGCAGCATCGTATCGACGCAGGCCGAAGAGGGCTCTGCCCGTTTCCGTCCGCCAAGTGCCAAGATTTGAATCGCGCGGGCTGATCACTATGGCCTGTTCGAGATCCGAGATCGCCTGTTCATAATGGCTGAGGAGTGCGTCCCCGACGGCCATCGGCCAGTAGGCCACGGCCAAACTCGGATCGGCGCGAAGCGTCGCCTTGGCCTCTGCGATGACTTGGTTCGCCGCTGCCGCATCGTCCGGTTTCGCTTTGAACAGGATCAGGCGCGCCTTGGCATAATGCGCGGTGGCTTGGCCCGGATTTAGCAGAAGAGCCTGGTTAGCGCGCTGCATCGCCCGCGCATACAACTCGGGTACTCTGGTCGGACCAACCGAGCGCGTAGTCCGTCGCATCCACGAAGGCCGCGCCCGCGAGCGCGTCGGCATTGGTTGGATCGAGAGTCAACGCTTGCTCGAATAAGTCTCGGGCCCCGAAGCGATTGGCTTTCGTGAGGGGTTGGCTGAGAAGCGCCGAACCGCGCATCGTCAAATCGATGGCGTCGGGATTTTGTGAGTGATCGTGGAGGCTGCGCTGGGCTTCGGCGCTTACCAGCTCGACTTGAAGCGTACGGGCGAGGCGCGCGACCACTTCGTCCTGCAGCTTGAACAGGTCCACAACATCTTCATCGAAGCGATCCGCCCAGAGATGCGCGCCAGATTCCGCGTCAATGAGCTGGGCGTTGACGCGCACGCGGTTGGCGTCGCGCTGCACCGAGCCTTCGAGGAAATAGCGCACGCTGAGCTCCTTGCCGATCGCCTTGGCGTCGACGTTTTTGCCCTTGAAGGTGAAGGCGGTGTTGCGGGCGATGACGAAACTGT
>Ga0209624_10000459_pt1 | contig 35833 bp, 31 predicted proteins | sample JacPinW_OM2H0_O1_FD_188565 | JGI IMG/M metagenome (GOLD analysis project Ga0209624, IMG submission 188565) | Forest soil microbial communities from Algoma, Ontario, Canada - Jack Pine, Ontario site 1_JW_OM2H0_O1 (SPAdes) (version 2) | ecosystem: Environmental > Terrestrial > Soil > Boreal...
ACCTCACCCACCCCAAGGGTGCGCTCTACCAGGCTGAGCCACGTCCCGACTATTATTGCGCGTCAATCCAGGTGGACGACGGCGGGGTATATTGCAGTCCTAAGTGTACACGACCGGCCCCATCTGCGGCGTCAGGTCAGCAAGCGCAGATCATCGCAAGCAACTCGCACGACAAAGCGCTAGTGAGTAGGCGCGACATACTCCTTCGGCAGCGAACCACCTTCGCCAAAGAAAAACTCATTCATCTGCTCGACCAGAAACTCCTGCGCCTCGCGCGTCCACGGCTGCAGACGGTACTCATTCAGCAGCATCTTCTGCCGCTCCACCCACTCGCCCCACGATTTTTTTGAGACATTCTTGAAGATCTTCTGACCAAAGTCCGAATCGAATGGCGGCTCATCCAGCCCTTCCATTTCAGTCTTGAATCTCGTATCGAAAACCATGTGTGCCATTCGCTAAACTCCTCTGAAAGTTTCATTTTACGATGCCGCAGGGATTCGCGCTGCATCCAATACCGCTATGACCGTTGCTTACGATATAGCGACCGCGGCCGTAGCAGGAATGATGGTTGGAAATGAGTTCGCAGTAGCAGCGTTCGTCCATCCACAACTACGAAGATTGGATGACAGAGCGCACGCTCCAATAGCAGCTTCGCTAGCGGGCTCATTAGGCAAAGCGATGCCGCTCTGGTATGGCTTGGCACTGGTGCTCATCCTGGGTGCAGCCTTCGAACATCGGCCCATATCGAGCGGCCCGGGATTATTCCTCGCATCAGCGGCCGTCCTCTGGGCGGCAATCATTCTGTTCACAGTAACGGCGCTCGTACCAATCAACAACCGCATCGCCAGGATGAACGCGAAACAGCCTCACGAAGGGTGGCTGCGAGATCGCGCACGTTGGGATCAGCTCCATCGAATACGCGTGGCGTTGTTGATCGTAGCTCTCCTGCTGCTGCTCGCTGGTTTGATTGGCGGAACTGCAATCCCGGCAAGCTAACGCCGCTTACCCTTTGCTTCTTTATTCCGCGCCCGTGCCTTGGACTTCGTCTTGCCCTTCTTGCCGGAACGATTCGGGCTGGAGTGCGGCCGCTCACCCGAACTCGTCGCGGCAGTTTTCGACCGGCGCAGAGACCGCGGAGCATTTGCCATCTCCTCCTCCGACGGTAGCAGCGCAAACTGCAGCCGCCGCTGCTGGCGGTCGATCCGGTCAAGCAGCACATGCACCCGCAACCCCATCCTGAACACGCGTCCGTTCCGCGTCCCAACGATCTGTCGGTCGGTATCGCGGAACATGTAGCGATCATCCTGCAGCGTCGCAAGCGGCACCAGCCCTTCAATAAACAAATCATCCAGCTCAACAAAGAATCCGTACTTCGTGCAGGAAAGAATGATCGCGTGAAAGTCCTCGCCCACCCGGTCCTGCATGAACTTGATCTTCTTCCATTCGATCAGCTCGCGCTCCGCATCATCGGCACGCCGCTCGGACTGGCTCGACTCCGCAGCGATCGCCCCCAACTCCGCCTCCGGAATCGGCCCTTCCATCAACGTCCGTTCGTGCCTCTCTGCGCGCCCTTTGGCAATCGGCTTCTCCTGCCAGGGCTGAGGAGCATCCGACAAAATCGCTGCGCCCTCGGTATTCGCGCCTCCCTGGATCAGCTCCCGCAGCAGCCGGTGCACAATCAGATCCGGATACCGCCGGATTGGCGAAGTGAAGTGCGTATAGCTCGGCGACGCCAGCGCAAAGTGCCCCACATTTTTTTCGCTGTACCGTGCCTGCTTCAGCGAGCGCAGCATCAGGTACGAAAGAATCCGCTCCTCCGGCTTGCCCGCAATCTTCGCCGTCAGCCGCTGGTACATCTGCGGAGTCACTGGAATCGACTCGGCGACCTCATGCGTCTTCGCTTGACGATTCGTGCCGCGAGCATCGCGCCGATCACCCTTCGTCTGAATCCGCTTTACCGGCAAGCTGCTGAACCCCAGTGAATAACCGAACTGGCTCGCCGTCTCCTCAAAATCCACGATCCGCTTCGGGTCAGGCACCTCATGAATCCGATACACACTCGGCACGCCCTGCGATTCGATCCACGTCGCCACGCACTCGTTCGCCGACAGCATAAACTCTTCGATCAGCCGGTGCGCCCATCCCCGCTGCGAGCGCACGATGGCCTGCATATTTCCGTCAGGATCAAACTGAATCACCGGCTCCGGCAGATCGAAGTCGATCGATCCGCGCCGATGCCGTTTCGCATTCAGCTTTAGCGCAAGCTCATACATCTGCTCAAACTCCGGCACCAGCCCGGCAAACTCTGCGCGTGTCTCCGCGTTCCCATCGAGCACGCCCTGAATCTCCGTATACGTCATCCGCTTCGTACTGCGAATGATCCCCTCGCACACCTCATACCCCAGCACCTCGCCGCGCGCATCGATCTCCATCAGACAGCTCAGCACCAACCGATCCTCGTCGGGCCGCAGGCTGCACATCCCACTCGAAAGCTGCGGCGGCAGCATTGGAATTGCGCGATCCGGAAAGTAAACCGAAGTCCCTCGCAACCGCGCCTCCAGATCGAGCGCCGTCCCCGGCCTCACATAGTGGCTCACATCCGCAATGTGTACCTGCAACTCCCAGCTGCCATTCGCAAGCGGCCGCACCAACACGGCATCGTCGAAGTCACGCGCCGTCTCGCCATCAATCGTGACAATATTCAAACCGCGAAAGTCCCTGCGCCGTCCCAGTTCCTCCGCGTCCAAAGTATCCACGGTCTGCGCAGCAGAGGACGTCGCCTCGGCCAGCACATTCGCCGGAAAGACATGCGGCAGATGGTGCTTGCGAATAATAATTTCGACATCCACGCCAAACGCATCCGGCGGCCCCAGCACCTCGATCACGCGCCCTCGCGCTGGCCGCCCGGTCGTGGGGAAATCCGTGATCTCCACATCGACAGCCAGCCCTTCCAGCGGCCTATGCGGGTCCAAATCCTCCGACCAGTGAGCCTGCTGTGCCTGCGCCTCGTCACCAAGCACACGATGCGGTGTCTCCTTCGACGCCGAAGGAACCTCCGCTCCCTCGGGAATCAGAATCGCCTGCGTCATCCGTTCATCAAGCGGCGTAATGTAGTTTCCATTAATTAGGGATGCATTCTCCCACGTACCAGGCCGGCCATGCGAATGAGCGTAGTGAAAGATTCCCACCACCGTAGGATTTCGCCGATTCAACACCCGGGCAATCCGCCCCGACCTCCGTCCATCACGCCCCGGTGGCGCTTCATCCACTAGAACCTCATCGCCCTGCATCGCTCCGTTCAGCTCGTTCGGCGGAATAAAAAGATCATCCTCCCGGCTCGTGCTCTGCGTCGGCTGCACAAAGCCGTAGCCATCGCGATGCAGGTCGAGCCGCCCCGCCACCAATCGGTCCCGCGTAGCCCGATGCTCGACAGGCATCTCCACACCACGCCCATCGAAAGTCTTCTTCGCCGCCCGAGCCGTCTTCTCCGGCGCAGCCGAAGGCAGACTCCACTGCTCACTCTCCGTCTTCACCAGTTCGCCGCGAGCCGTAATTCTCGCAAGCTGTTCCAGCAGCAACCGTCGCTCGCGTCCGCCGCCTAATCCAAGCTCACGAATCAGTTGCTTATACCCCGCGCGATGCCCCGCCGAGCGCTCGATCAGTCGCATCAGTTCACGGTCAGTCTGGGGATAGGGAGTCTGTGCCATCGTCTCCGAGCATACAGCGATCACAATATTTTTTCGTTACTTCAGGCTCTTCGACATCTCCGCCGCCTGCTCAAGCGTGATTCCATCTGGCATCTGCGTAAACTCCGTCTGCACCTCGTCCTGCTGTTGCCCGATGTTCTTAAAAAACAAGACCCTGCCCTCAATATGCACGTGCGTCTCTGTAATCTGCCACATTCCGGGCGCAACCTCTCTGCGTTCCACCCGAAACGTTCCGCCCTCATGCAACCGTCCCAGCAAACCCCACCCAATCGTCACATCCTGCGTCAGCTTGCCGCCGATGGTCTCGATCCTGTTATGTCCTTTATTCACCACCAGGGTGCCGGCCATCTGTCCCAGCACCCGTCCCTGCATATTCGGCGGACTGAAGTTCGGATTAGGCACAAACTGCAGCGTGATCTTCCCCACGTCCTCGCTCTGCACCTTCCAGTTGAACGCCTCCGGCAACATCCTCAGCAACTCTTCGGCGTTCTTTCCATCCTGCAGTCCGTCTTTTTTCTGCTTCGCCAGTTGAGCCGGATCGTGAATGAAGTTCTGAACCCGCTCATCTTCAGCCTTGGCCTCCGCTTCGTTTAGCGGTGCCCCGCCCCGGCTGATCAACCGCTTTACCGAGCCATGGCCCGTCTCCACCACAATCGAAGCCGTGTTGGTTCCATCGCTCTGCGCAACACGGTAGCGCCAGTGCGAGTGGTCGTTCAGGTCCGCGGCAAGTTCAGCCTCCATCGCAGTTCGAACGATCTCTTTCGCATCTTTCGAACCATCCGCATGCAGCGGCAACACCCCCGCCAGCAAAGACACCGTCAGCACTAGCAGACCTGAATAGCACTTCAAGATCGTCATAGAACCACATCCTCTAAGACGCAGATTCTTCAATAAGGTTTGCGCTCTTGATCGCTTCGATATCTACCTATCAGAGTCGAGAATTCTTAGGTGCCATCCTATGACTAAGCATACAGATGGCTGTCGCAAATCCGCGGACGATCATGTAATCACGATCATCTTCGCTCTCTTGCCTACTCGAATAGAGAAGGGAGCAATCCCGCGACGCAAAGTGAGTACAGGTGTGCCACGATCGGAACCTTGAATCGTAATAGTCTCCTCAGGGCGAACCGCGCCCGCTCTAAATTTCCTTTCTCCATCGGCATTTGATTCTGCCAGACCACTTGCAACCAACAGTCGGGCCAATCGAACGTTTGCGTCGATGCCGTTGTCCTCGAATATCGGCGACAACGAATCGAGTGGGATTTCAACTTCTTCCAAATCCTCGCTCACCCCGCGGTGCTGAAACATCTTCGCCCAATTCTCGGCCGCAGCATCAGCCTCCCCCTGCGAATGAAATCCCTTTGTAATCGTCCACGCGAGATTCTTCTTCGCCTGCATCGGATGTAACGCTCCACTCGCAACATCCGCACGCATCGCCTCGATCTCCGAGGCGCGCAGATCCGTCAGCAGCGTCCAATACCTCCACATCAGCTCATCGGAGATCGACATCACCTTCCCATACATCTCTCCCGCCGCCTCATGCACGCCCACCGCATTTCCCAGCGACTTCGACATCTTCTGCACGCCATCGAGCCCCTCGATAATCGGCATCATCAGCACGATCTGCTGCGGCTGCCCGAAGTGCTTCTGCAGATCGCGCCCGCGCATCAGGTTGAACTTCTGATCCGTCCCGCCGAGTTCCACATCGCACTCCAGCACCACCGAGTCGTACCCTTGCGCAATCGGATAGATCAGCTCATGCAGCGCAATCGGTTGCTCGTCGTTGAACCGCTTATGGAAGTCCTCGCGTTCCAGCATCTGCGACACCGTGAACTGCGCCATCAGCTTCACCATGTCGTAATAGCTCAGCTTATCCAGCCACTCGGAGTTGTACCGGACCTCCGTCTTCTGAGGATCAAGAATCTTGAACACCTGCTCCTTATAAGTCTCCGCATTGGCCGCAATCTGCTCGGGAGTCAGCGGCTTTCTCGTCACATTGCGCCCCGTCGGATCGCCGATCAGCGCCGTAGAATCGCCAATCAAAAAGATCACCGTATGCCCCAGCGTCTGAAAGTGCTTCAGCTTCCGCAGCAGCACAGTGTGCCCCAGATGCAAGTCCGGCGCGGTCGGATCGAACCCCGCCTTGATCCGCATAGGCGTGCCCGTTGCAATCGACTTCGTAATGCGCTCCTTCAGCGCCTCCAGCGGAACAATCTCCGCAGCACCTTTGGTAATCAAATCAAGCTGGTCTTCCAGCGAAGCAAACGTAGCCATATCCCTCAGTATAAAGACACAGCCCCGCCCACCCGCCAAGCCCACGATTGAACCTCGCACCAAAAAAATAAGCTCACCACCCCACCCACGCCTATACTCCCCACATGGACGCCGAACGCATTCGCGCCTATCTCCTCACCCTCCCCCACGCCGTCGAGACAATGCAGTGGGGAGCCAACCTCGTCTTCTGGGTAGGCGACAAAGCCATCGGCGGCAAGATGTTCGCCCTGGTCAACCTCGACGGCGACGGCAAGGCCGTCATCTCCTACGCTGCCGGTCCCGAGCGCTACTCCGAGCTCCTCGAAACCGAAGGCATCGTCCCCGCGCCCTACATGGCCCGCATCTACTGGGTAGCCGTCGAGCGCTGGAGCGTCTTCCGCACCCCCGAGTGGGAGCACGAACTAAGCGCGGCCCACGCCCTCACCTTCGCCAAACTCCCCCCGCGAACCCGCGCCGTCCTCGCCATGCCCGCCACCCAGCGAAAGCGCCTCCTCGCCGAGCGCAAAAAACTCCTCGCGGCCAAAGCTGCAAACGCCAAAGCGGCAAGAAAAGCGTAGTCCTTCTGAAGCGCCTAGTACCTCTCTGCATGCGAGTGAAGGATACTCGCAAACGCAGGCCAGTACGCATAGATCAAAAATATCTCCAGAACCGTGCACACCAACCCGGGTCCAATTCCCGCCGGAGCCAGAGTAATGTGGAACAGCAGAATATTCACGAGGATCGGCGCCAGCAACAGCAGTCCCAGCGGAACATACCGCCCCACCAGCAGCAATATTCCCCCGACAATATACAGAACGCTGTAGAAGCTGAACCAGCCATGCTGGAACATCAGCATAGACAGCGTCCCCGCGTCTCCCGGTATCGGCTGTTGCGGAATGAAATGAAAGAAGGTGTTGAGCCCGAAGACAACAAAGACAAGCCCAAGCAGAACACGTGCGATAACAACGGCGATCTTCATAAGCAGTTAGCTCCTGAGAAAGATTCGGTGGAGAATTGTCAGCACCCAGCTCAACTTGCGTCAACAACGTTGATTCGATAGCGTCGAGTATATGCCGAATCGCATTGACTCAGGCGTCACAATGTCGCTCGCCGGAAAAGTCGTCCTCATCACCGGCGGATCACGTGGAATAGGCGCAGCAACCGTCCGCATCTTCCGTCGGGCTGGTGCAAGGGTGGTCTTCAATTATCGCTTCGCCGCCCAACAAGCCGAAGCCCTCGCCGAAGAGTGTGGCGGCCCCGACCTCTGCCGCGCCATCCATCAGCCCCTCTCCACGCCCGAAGATGGCCAAGCCCTCGTCAACTCCGCTGTCGAAGCCTTCGGACGCCTCGATTGCGTCATCGCGAACCACGGCGTCTGGCCACCGCACGACGCCCCTATCTCTACCATGACCACCGCCCAGTGGCGCGACACCCTCAGCATCAACCTCGACAGCGTCTTCGGCGTCGTCCGCGCAGCCGTAGCCCAAATGCAATTGCAGCAACCCGGCGGCAATGCCCGCGGCCACATCGTTCTCGTCAGCTCCACCGCCGGCCAGCGCGGCGAAGCCTTCCACGCCGACTACGCCGTCACCAAAGGCGCCCTCATCAGCCTGACCAAAAGCCTCTCCAGCGAACTCATCGGCCAGGGCATCTACTGCAATTGCGTCGCTCCCGGCTGGGTCGCCACCGAAGCCACCGTCGATGTCCTCAGCGACCCCGAAACGTCGAACAAGCTGCTGGGCCTCATCCCCCTCGGCCGTCCCGCACACGTCGACGAGATCGCCGCACCGATATTATTCCTCTGTACCCCCTTCGCGGGCTTCGTCTCGGGCGAGATCTTCAACGTCAATGGCGGCGCGGTCCTTGCAGGATGAGCAGGCTGAAACGGGAGTCTTCATGAAAAAAGTCGTGCTTTCTGTAGCGATGGCTCTCGCAACCGCAATCCCCCTTCCTCTATGGGGGCAAGCCAGCGAGATCCCCAGCGCTGCACCCGTTCGGCCCGCCGGCGAGACTCCCGAGCAGCGCGGCCACAAGCTCCTCGACGAGATGGTCGAGGCCCTCGGCGGCGACGCCTGGCTGCGCCGGCACAATCTGCGTGAATACGGCCGCATTGCCCGATTCTTTCGCGGCGCTCCCACCGGCATCGTCATAGACTTCAACGCCATCCACCAGTTCCCCGGCGACAATCGCCCCGAGGCCGAGCGCATCGGCTTCCTCACCGACAAGAGCATGATCCTCCCCGGCAAAAAAATCGACGTCGTCCAGATCTGGACCGGAGATGGCGGCTACGAGATCACCTACAAGGGCAAAAACTCTCTTCCCCACGAACAAATCGAGGACTACTATCGCCGCCGGGACCACTCCATCGAGGACGTCGTCCGCACCTGGCTGAAAGCCCCCAACGTCGTCGTCATCTCCGAAGGTAACACCATGGTCGAGCGCCGCCTCGCCGAGAAGGTCACCGTCCTCAGCGACAACAACGACGCCGTCACCATCGACCTCGACGCCACCACCCACCTCCCCCTGCGCCGCACCTTCAAGTGGCGCAACGAAACCTTCAAAGACTTCGACGAAGACGCCGAGGAGTACGACGACTACCACACCATCCAGGGCCTTCCCACCGCCTTTACCCTCACCCGCTATCACAACGGCGACATGAACAGCCAGACCTTCTTCACCAAATTCGAATACGACGTCGACCTCCCGCCCGACACCTTCACCCAGGAGATTCTCGTCAAGAAAAAGTAACAGATGCATGTCCTGGTTTGGACGATCATTTTCCGACCAACGGGAGGATCACAGTTGATCGTCACCGCAAGACCGGTATACTCGCCACGAAGTGGCCGCGCCACGCGGAGTGGGCCCGTCCGGCAGGACCAGGCTTTTAAAAAGGAGTATCTATGAAACGCAAGTTCGACAGCATCCTTGGAACCGTCGGCAACACGCCCGTCGTCCGCATCAACAAACTCGCGCCCGCCGGCGTCAACCTCTTCGTCAAGATCGAAGCCTTCAATCCACTCGGCTCTGTCAAAGACCGTCTCGCCCTCGGTGTCATCGAAGACGCCGAACGCACCGGCGCGCTCAAGCCCGGCCAGACCGTCGTCGAGGCCACCAGCGGCAACACCGGCATTGGCCTCGCCATGGTCTGCGCGGCAAAGGGCTACCCCCTCGTCGTCACCATGGCCGAGTCCTTCAGTATCGAGCGCCGCAAGCTCATGCGCTTCCTCGGAGCCCGTGTCATCATCACCCCAGCCCCCGAGCGGGGCCTCGGCATGGTCAAGAAGGCAAACGAACTCGCCGAGAAGAACGGCTGGTTCCTCACCCGTCAGTTCACCAACGAGGCCAACGCTGACATGCACTCTCGCACCACCGCGCAGGAGATCCTCCGCGACTTCGAGGGCGACCGCCTCGACTACTGGATCACGGGATTCGGCACCGGCGGCACGCTCAAGGGAGTCGCCCGCATCCTGGCTGAAAAGCGACCCGAGACGAAGATCATCCTCTGCGAACCGGACGTTGCCCCGATGGTCTCGAGCGGCATCGAACAGCCGCACAACTCCGACGGCTCACCCTCCGCCAGCCACCCCTCCTGGACGCCGCACCCGCAGCAGGGTTGGAGCCCCGACTTCATCCCAAAGCTCGCGCAGGACGCCATCGACACGTACAAAATCGACCAGGTCCTCCGCATCACCAACCCAGATGCAATGAAGTGGAGCCGCGAGCTTGCCACGAAAGAGGGCGTCTTCGTCGGCATTAGCTCAGGCGCAACCTTCGCCGGGGCCCTGCGCATCGCCGCCGAAGCCCCCAAAGGCTCAACCATCCTCTGCATGTTGCCTGACACCGGCGAGCGCTACCTCAGCACCCCCCTCTTCGCCGACGTCCCCGTAGACATGACCCCCGAAGAACTCGAAATCTCCCGCTCCACCCCCAGCGCGCAGCTTCCGCCCCCACCGGCTGCCTGAGCACCCACCAGCCGACTCATCGTTTGAGCCGGCTGGGCATCGAACTTTCTCGCCGTTATCAACGCCCGGCGCCATCGCCGATGGAGTCAAGACTCGCGATCATCTCGGAAGGAATCTGCAGCGTTGCAGCCTTGAGATTCTCACGAAGATGCTCTATGGAAGAGGTCCCGGGGATCAACAGGATGTTCGGCGAGCGCTGAAGAAGCCACGCAAGCGCGACCTGCATCGGCGTGGCCTTCAGCGACGCTGCTGCCGCATCAAGTGCCGACGACTGTAACAGCGTAAACCCACCCAACGGGAAGAACGGCACATAAGCGATGCCTTTCCCCGCGAGGTCCTCGATGAAGCCATCGTCGTTCCTGTGTGCGAGGTTGTACAGGTTCTGCACGCAGACGATCTCTGCAATTTTCTGAGCCTCCGCCAACTGCTCCGGGCTGACGTTACTCAGACCGAGATGTCGAATCAATCCCTGGCGCTTCAGTTCGGCCAGCACCGTCAGCGGTTCTTCAATCGATCCCTCCGTCGGCCCCATCACTCCTCCCACCCGAAGATTGACGACATCCAGCCGGTCGAGCCCGAGATTCCGTAGATTGTCATGCACGCCATCGATCAGTTCCTGACGCGAAAGAGCGTGAATCCACGATTTGTCTTCACCCCGGCGGGCCCCCAACTTGGTGACGATCACCAGGCCATCCGGATAAGGGTGAAGCGCCTGTTTGATGATCTGATTGGTCACATGCGGACCGTAAAAGTCACTGGTATCGATATGATCCACGCCAGCCGCAACCGCCTCTCGAAGAATAGCAATCGCGGCCTCACCATCGCGCGGCGGTCCCCACACCTGCGGACCCGCAAGCTGCATCGCGCCATAGCCCATGCGGTTCACAGTCATCGAGGTGTTAGGGAGGGTGAAGCTACCACCAAGATTCACAACATCCATCTGTTTCGCCATCGTATTTCTCCTTTAGTCCGTTCATCGCTCCGTGCAAGCGCGCTTACTTTTGATTAGATGAAGAAAGCTTCAGATTGGGAGTTCGCATTTGCCCCAGCGTACACAAGTCGTCTTAGAGCCCCGTAAACCCCCAGTTCAAGCCCGTTCGGCTGCGAGCGTGGACGCGATTCTCGAAGCAATCGGCTACGCCGAAGAAGAATTACCAAGTGAAATCCTCGACGCCGCCACCAAATCCGCGACCAGAACACCGAAAAGTGCGGTACCACGTAATCAAAAGCTCCCCGAAGAAGAACTCTGCACACAACGCCCGCTTAATACCAGTCGCGTGTGCTCCCATCCGTCCAAGATTGGCACCAAGACACACATTCGCCGTGACAAAACTCCGGGATCATCGGTAATCCATACCCGGCCCCACCATCCGGAGGACATTGCTTCGGTTCGCCCTCAACCCGCCGTTTATACTCATCCTTGCCATGAGCAACCCTACGCCCGAACCCACGCCCGATCAAACTCCCGAAGAACAGCCAGCGCGCAGCACCACGATGGACATCCTCGAAATCATGTCCCTCCTGCCCCACCGCTACCCCTTCCTCCTCATCGACCGCGTCGTCGAGATGGAGCCGCGCCAGCGCATCGTCGCCATCAAGAACGTCACCATCAACGAGCCTCACTTCCAGGGCCACTTCCCCGACTACCCCATCATGCCCGGCGTCCTGATGGTCGAAGCCATAGCCCAGGCCGGCGGCGCTCTGCTGCTCAACGAGGTCCCCGACCGTGACTCCAAGCTCATGGTCTTCACCAGCATCGAGAACGCCCGCTTCCGGCGTCCCGTCACCCCCGGCGACCAGCTACGCATCGAGGTCACCGTCCTCAACTGGCGCAGCCGCGCCGTCAAGATGCTCGGCAACATCACCGTCGACGGCAAGCTCGTCTGCGATGCCACCGTCATGTGTCAGATAGTCCCGCGCGTCGTGAAAAAAATCGCAGCAGAGGCTCCAACCGAGTGAGCATCCACCCCACAGCGATCGTCGCCGCCGGCGCCCACATCCCGGCAAGCTGCACGGTCGGCCCCTACTGCACCATCGGCCCCAACGTCATCCTCGGCGAAGACTGCGAACTCGTCTCCCACGTCGTCCTCGGTGGAGGAGACGACGGCCACCTCACCCTTGGCCGCAACAATCGCATCTTCTCCTTCGCTTGCCTGGGCATCGCCCCGCAAGACCTGAAGTACGCAGGCGAACCCACGCGCCTCGAGATCGGCGACAACAACTTCATCCGCGAGTACGTCACCATCTCCCGCGGAACAAACGGCGGCGGCGGCACCACGCGCGTCGGCAACGACTGCCTCATCATGGCCTACACCCACATCGGCCACGACTCCAGCATCGGCAACGGCTGCATCCTCGCCAACTCCGCCACTCTCGCCGGCCACGTCACGGTCGAGGACTACGCCGTCGTCGGTGCCCTCTGCCCCGTCCACCAGTTCTGCCGCATCGGCCGTTACGCCTACATCGGCGGCGGCACCACCATCACGCAGAACGTCCTGCCCTACTCGCTCACCTCCATCGAACGCAACAACCACGCCTACGGCCTCAACAAGGTCGGGCTCGAACGCCGCGGCTTCACCCCCCGGCAACTCAAGGAACTCCGCGCCGCCTACCGCACTCTGCTCGCCTCGAAGCTCAACACCACCGACGCCCTCGCCGCCATCCGCGAAACCATAGCCGCCGGCAACGCAGGCGAGCACGTAGCCTACCTCGCCGACTTCATCGCCAACAGCGAACGAGGCATCATCAAGTAGCATGCAACGTTGCAGAGTTACACTGGTGCCAGCTATGAACTCCTCCATTCGATCCAAAGGTATCCTCGCCGCCGCCCTCCTCTTCGCTCTTTTCCTTACTTCCAGCAAAGCTCCAGCTCAAACAGCGCAGCCCGTACGAGTAGCCATCGTCGGCCTCGTCCACGACCACGTCCGCGGCTTCTTCAACACTCTCCCCTCCCACCCCGAGGTCACCCTCGTCGGCATCTCCGAGCCCGACCCCGTCCTGCGCCAGAAATACGCCGCCATCACCCACCTCCCCGACAAACTCTTCTTCCCAACCGAAGCGGCGATGCTCAAGAGCACCCACCCCCAGGCCATCCTCGTCTACACCTCCATCGCCGGACATCGCGCCGCCATCGAGCAAGCCGCCCCGCTCCACGTCGCCGCCATGGTCGAAAAGCCTCTCGCCACTACCGTCGAAGACGCCCTCGCCATCCAGCGCCTCTCCGAGAAGTACAACGTCCCCGTCCTCACCAACTACGAGACCACCTGGTACAACTCCAACACCGCCGCCGCGAACATCCTCAGCGAAGGTAAGATAGGCGACCTCCGCAAGCTCGTCGTCCACGACGGACACGAAGGCCCCAAGGAGATCGGCGTCTCCCCCACATTCTTCAACTGGCTCACCGACCCCAAACAAAACGGCGCCGGCGCACTCTTCGACTTCGGCTGCTACGGCGTCGACCTCGCCACCTGGATCATGCACGGCAATCTCCCCCTCACCGTCAGCGCCGTCACCCTTCACATCAAGCCGCAGATCTACCCCAACGTCGAAGACGACAGCACCGTCATCCTCACCTACCCGCACGCCCAGGCAATCATCCAGGGCTCATGGAACTGGCCCTTCGCCCGCAAGGACATGGAGGTCTACGGCGCCACCGGCTACGTCGACACCCTCTACGACGACAAAGCTCCCGGCGCCAAGCTTCGCATCCGCCTGCACGGCGAGCCCACCGAGCACGTCGAGACCGCACCCGCACTCGCTCCCCCGCAGGACAGCTCGCTCAGCTACCTCGCAGCCGTCATCAACGGCACACTGAAGCCGCAACACGACCTCACGTCCCTCGACACCAACGTCGCCGTAGTCCGCATCCTCGACGCCGCCCGCCGCTCCGCCCAAACCGGCCGCACCATAACCCTCGCCTCACCAAACGCGAAGTGACGCTCCACAAAACAGCAACCGCATCTGGCTGTGCAAGAAAACGATCAGCGTCTCAACCTCAATAGGTCGGGGGCAGGCCAATCCGTTTGATGATGGACCGGTAGCGCTCATCGCCGTGGAGGAAATCAAACGCCGGGTCGTTCTGGATCCAGAGCAGCAACGGAGAACGTTGCCGATAGCCTTCCTCGAGATAAGAGAGCGTCTCCTCGCGGCGGCCGAGCTGGGCGTATTGGAGGGCCAGATCGACGGGCGAGACATATTGCTTAGCGGACTTTTGCTTGAGATAGCTCACATTTTGAAGAAGCACGGCCTTATAGCCGCCCTTCTCAAAGGCGCGCCGGATAGTCGTGGCCGAGATACCCTCTCCCTTGTCACCCATCAGCGCCATAAGCTTCTCCCATTCCTGTGCGGCCTCCCTCAGCTCGCCTTTGCGGCGGTAGGACTCGCAGAGTATCCAGTGCAAACCGGCGTCCTCTGGCTGGGTTTCCAGTCGCTGACCAGCGTCATTGATAGCCGCGTCGTACTGGCGCACAGAAAAGTAGGCAAGCCCCATGGCGAAGGGCCGCTGAAACGGATCCAGTTCCATCGCCTTCTTCTCCGATTCGATCGCTTCCTCATTACGACCGAGCGCGGCATCCATCTTAGAGCGCAAGTGATAGGCCTCGGCGAAGCTCGGATTGAGTTCAATCGCACGGGCGATCTCCTGATCTGCCCGTGCCCAGTCCCCCTTCAGGAACATCGCCGCACTCAGCATTTGGTGCGCCTCCGGAAGAGAGTCATCGAGTTCAATTGCCTTGTTGGCGGCTGCCTCTGTTTGCGGAATTGCGTCCTCCGGGTTGAGATCGCCCCCGATGGCACCCGCACCATAGTAGCCCGCCAGGCCAGTCCAACCGAGGGCATAGTCCGGTTGTAGCTCGGTTGCTTTCCTGAAGTATTTGCCGGCTTCCTCGTTACTGCCCGAGAACCAGATATACCGCCCGCGGAGGTAGGCATCGTGAGCTTCGGGGCTGACATAACGCTGTGTCGCCGATTGAAGTACAGCGCTATTGAGCCGCTTCGCAATCGTCTGCGCCGCCTGCCTCGGCAGCGACACTACGTCATTGGCGTTTCGATCGTAGCTCTCCGCCCATACATGCGTGTCGCTCGGCGCCTGGATCAGTTGAATCGTCATGTGCACCTTATCGCCGGAACGTTCGACCGAGCCTTCGAGGATGCCGTCCACCCCAAGCGCCCGCGCTATCTCCGGCAATGGCCGGTGCGCCCCCTTGTACTGCATGACGGATGTTCGGGAGATGACGCGTAGTGTCGAATTCTTCGCCAGCATCGTGGTCAGCTCATCAGTCATCCCGTCCGCAAAATAATCCTGACTTGGGTCGCCCGAGAGATTGTCCAGCGGAAGCACCGCCAGCGAGCTGATCTTGAATCCTGCAGCGCGGGCCAGAGATCGATCTCTCAAACCACGTGCCCCGAGAGTAATTGCAAGGATGAGCAAAGCAACCGCTGCCGTCCCTCCAAGGGCCACGAGCCAGCGCGGCGAACGCCAGCCGCCGCGGGAATTCTGCGCCTCTCGATCGCCGGGCAGTTCCGCATCGGCGGCTGCCGGAACCTCCCGCGAGAACGCCTCGACTGATGCCAGTGCGACGGCGACATCACCAGCCTCCGGGTCGCTCCCTTCAGCAGACGACAGCCAGCCCCCCTCCTCGCTCAACGCCGGGCGCACTTCGACTAGCGGCCCAATAAACCGATAACCCTTGCCGGTCACCGTTTGCACGAAGCGGGGCTGTTCCGGATCATCCCGAAGCACCTGGCGGATCTTGCGCACCGCTGTATTGATCCCGTGCTCGGTATCGACGAAGACGTCGTTGTCCCAAAGCCGCTCGGCGATCTCAGTCCTGGTCACCAGATGGCCGTTTCTCACCGCTAACAGGATGAGCAGCTCCATCGGTTTTCGCTCCATCTTCAGGCTGCGTCCCGCGCGGCAGAGCTCAAACCGGTCACAATCCAGTTTGAAGTCGTCGAACTCGAAGACTGTGACAGCCATCGGAGCGTACCTCCGCGCAGGAAGTATAGCAGCCGATTCCACAAGGAAATCGCAACCCTCTGTGTGTCAGCGAGTTGCCGCTTCACCAAATCTTCACCTCATACTTCACCACCTCTTCATTGCGCCCAGTGCAACAGTCGCGGTTAGCTCGGTGCTAGCTGGCAACGCCGGCGGATGAGGAGAAATCACATGAAAGCAACTTACAGAACGTTGGCCGTTACCTTTGGTGCGCTCGCTCTCGGGATCTTGTTCGTACCCAATTCCACCGCGCAATGCGGCGGCGCTCGTCAACCCGCTGCAACTCACACCGGCTGGCATTACCAGCTAGGACAACCGCAACTCATCCACGCAGCATTCGTTACCGGGAGTGATTTCGGGACAGGTGGAGAGGCCGGGATCGTGGGCTTCTGGCACGTGAAGTTTGTATCCAAGGGCAGCGCTGGAATACCCGACGGCACCGAAGTCGACGCCGGCTACGCCCAGTGGCACAGCGACGGCACCGAGATCATGAACTCGGGAGGACGCTCGCCGCTCACCGGCGACTTCTGTCTCGGGGTGTGGCAACAGACAGGCTTACGCAGCTTCAAACTGAACCACTTTGCCGCGGCCTGGGATTCCACCGGAAGCAACCTGATCGGGCCCGCAAATATTCAGGAAAACGTGACTCTGAGCCCAAATGGAGACAACTTCACTGGCACCTTCACGATCGATCAGTACACCGAAGCCGGCAATAGAGTAGCTCACGTTCAGGGGACGATTACTGGAAACAGAATCAATGCGAATACCCCACCATCAAGCATCTTCTAAGCCGTTCGGGAGCGGCTTGGGCGTCTTCACTCCGAGCAAAATTTCGCCGGAGTGAAGGCCCGTATCTATCGCGCAGAGCCATCACGCACCCCACGCCGGAACACAGCGAACCATGTTCCACATCATTTCATCCAGGGCCGTGTCGATCACATTCGATGGCTCGGTGCGAGTGTTCGTCAGCGCCGCCCAGCAAAACCCCGTCGGTGTGCGCACCATAATTGTCGTTGAGCCCGGCAGACTCCCGTTGTGCCACCAGTTCCCCGAATCCACTCTGACCATCCACCCTCTCGCATATCTCGCTGGCGTGGTCTGCGGATACGCAGGACTCGGCGTGGTCATCAGTCTGACGGTCTCCGGCTTCAGCAGCGCCGGGATATTTGGCGCTCCCGCAACGTGATTCAGGAAGATCACCAGGTCAGTAGGCGTCGCCAGCCACCCGCCGTGCGAGTCCATGCGCGCGACATTGATCTTGTACGGATCTTCGTTGAACTGCCCGTAGTACACCACCTCGTTCGGAGCCCGCTGATTCAGCTTGTTCTCCGCGATCTTCATATCCGAGATGCCGCACGGCGCCAGCACATTGGCCTGAACAAAATCAGCATAAGACTGTCCCGACACCTGCTCGATCACCCTCCCAAGCACGCAATATCCAAAGTTCGAGTAAGCCCAATGTTGTCCCGGCGGATAGGTCAGCGGCAGATTCTGCAGCGTCCACGAGATCAGTTTCGCCTGATCCCACGAGTCGAATCGGAACATCGGATCGGTTGAATCGTTCGGCCAGCCTCCGCAGGTATGCGTCAAAAGATGGTCGACCGTAATATCCGTCACATACTGTTTGTACGGAAGCTTCCCATACCTCTCGCCCAGAACACCCGAAGGCCCGAAGACCTTATCGGTGAGATTCAGCTTCCCTCTCTCGATCAGCGTGAAGATGCTCACCGAGGTAATCGGCTTGGTGACACTGGCGATGCGAAACAGGCTCGACTGCTGCACCTGCTGAAGTTTCTCGTGGTCTGCCATTCCAACCGCTTCGTCGTAAACGAATCTCCCATTCTGTGAGATGGCAATAGAACTCGCGGGAACGGAAAATGTTCTTCTGAAAGCGAACGCGATCCGTCCCATCTCGCCGCGCTGTTGTCCCGTCGGCCCCGTGGCCCCGCCGTCTCCGGGTTGTTGCAATGCAAGCCCGTGCATCGGACGCGCGACAATCCCCGACGCCGCCGCGCCTATCAACCCGGTGATCAAAGAACGCCGACTCAGCGTATCTGTCATATGCTGCAGTTTCCTTGCCTTCAAAGATGAGCCCAGAAGTTCACGCCGAAGACGTAGGTCGATGACGAACCAACCGCATCCATCCGGCTCCGCGAAGTTTACATTACTATGGAACCGAACCGAACCGTAACCGCGTCCATGGAGGATGTTGTGAAGATAGTGAGGATAGTAAGGATAGACAGATCCAGGTTTCTTCTGCCTTGCTTCGCTTCTCTGCTGATCATCGTCAGCAGCATCGCATTGGCCCAGCAGCCGCCACCTCCGCCGCAGCCGGCCGACGTCGCCGGCAACTGGACCATCTACGCCCACGACCCAGAGGGCGGCACTTCGACGAAATACATCGAACTCCAACAAAGCGGGACAGTCATCACCGGCCACTTCAAAGGTCCTCGCCAGTCAGGCGGCCTGGAAGGCACCATCAACCAACAACACATCGTCTTTCACACCAAGACCCGCTACGTGCTGACCTTTCGAGGCAGGGTTGAGGGAAATCGCGTCCAGGGCAGGGTCGAGGGGACCTCAATCACCGGCACCTTCCACACGCGGACCGGAACGGGACAATGGCAGGCGTCGCGCCCAAATTCAACGGCAGGCAATCCTCCCGACTAACGGTGCAGCCGCTCAAGCCCGCATCGCAAGCTCTTCCTTCAGCAGCTCTGACACGCTCCGGCACACGCCCTCCACATCCTCCGATGACGTCTGCCAGTTGCAAACGCTCACCCGCATCGCCCGCCGCCCTCGCCAGGTTGTGCCCGTAAAAAAAGCCTCGCCGGAGGCCAATATCTTCTCCATCATGTGGTCCGTGAAGCGATCATGATCCTGCTCGCCAGCTCCCTGCGACGGATCGAGAAAACGCACAAGCCCCTGATTGATCTGCGGTTCCCAAACAACCCCCGCGTTGGGTAGCGACCCAATCCCCATCACCAGAGCATGTGCATGAGCACAGCAGCGTTCGATCATCTCTGCAATGCCGGTCTTCCCAAGCTCGCGCATCGCAGCGTACGTCGCAAATCCGCGACCCCGCCGCGACCACTCGGGATTCCAGTCGATCTGATCGCGTGCGTCCTCAGCGTGCGTCAGGTACGCCGCCCGATGTGACAGAGCCGCGCTATGCGCCTTCGGGTCAACGACGAATGCGTAGCCCGAATCGTACGGCACATTCAGCCATTTGTGGCCGTCCGTCGCCCACGAATCCGCCGCAGCAACGCCTTCAACAAGATGCCGCAGCTTCGAACTAGCCCCGGCCCAGAGCCCGAAAGCTCCATCGATATGGACCCAGGCCCCATACTTTCTCGCAAGCGGAATCAGTGTGACGAAGTCATCGTAAGCTCCAATGTTCAGATCGCCAGCCTGCAGCACAACGATCGTCGGTGCCTCAGCGTCTGCCTCCAGAGCTTCCCGAAGGGCACTCGCGATAAGCCGGCCCTCATGATCAGCAGGGAGACCCTTAACATGCTTTTCACCGAGTCCAAGGAGACGTAGCGCCCGCACAGTTGTTCCGTGCGTCTCGGTGCTGGCAAGAATGCGAATAGCCGGTGATCCGGAGAGTCCTTCCTGTTCAACGTTCCAGCCCTTCTTCTCCAGCAGCGAGTGACGAGCCGCGGCGAGGCAGGTCACGTGCGCCATCTGGCACCCTGTTACAAAGGCGAAGCTGGCCGACGACGGCAATCCCAAAACCTCTTTCAACCAGCGTCCGGCCGTCTCCTCAACCACCGCCGCGGCTGGCGCACATGCGTAAAGACCAGCATTCTGATCCCAGGCTGAGGTAAGCCAATCCGCACCAAGAGCCGACGGGAGAGACCCTCCGATCACCCATCCGAAAAATCTTCCTCCCGCCGAGCCGAGGATGCCGCCTTCCACTCCGCTCACCAGATCGTCCAGAACCTGAACCGCGTCTATACTGCGTTCGTTCAAAGGAAGATCGAGCCTTCGCCGCAGAGTCGAAAGATCTACCGTCGCAGCAACGGAGGTCGTGCCAACCGAGGAAAGATGATTCAGCGCATGGCTGAATGCTTTCGCCAAAGGCGGGTCGAAGGGAGAGTTAGCGCTCATAGGGTGAGAATATCGATCATCAAAGCGAAAAGCACTGTGTTTCTTGCCGTCAAATTTGAGTGCCCTACGCGCGAGCGGTGCAACTTGGAGTGATTCTGAACCCTCGGCTCGATCACCGTCAACGAACGCTCTCCCTTCCTTATTCGCGACGTCGCATGCGCCCACGACATCTTCATCGAATCGTGTAATCATGCTGCGCATGAAGAAAGCACAGCTACTGATACCCCTTGCGCTCGCCTGCTTCGTCCAACCGGCGCTGACCCAGACAGCGGCCCAGACAGCGACCCAGACAGCCCCGGCCCCGACAGCAAAGCCTTCCGCGCCCCTCGCGACCACAACGTCATCCACCGAGACATCGAACGAAGAGCTCAAAGCGCTCGTCGCGCGCGATCAGGCGGCCCGTACTCCCACATCGGGAGCGGCAGAGGCAAAGGAGACCGACGCAGACCGGCGCGCCATCCTGCGTCAAATGATTGATGCTGGCGCACTCCATACCGGTCTTGACTACCGCAATGCCGCGCTCATCATGCAGCACGGCGATCAGTCGGACGACTACCTGCTGGCACACTCGCTCGCCATCATCGGAGCCAGCAAACAGGACAAGGTAGCGCTCTGGTTATGCGCCGCAACTTTGGATCGATATCTGCAGTCCCTCAACTGGCCCCAGATCTACGGCACTCAATACGTCTATGCTTCACCGAACATGCCACCGTTGCAGGACCCATACAACCGAACCCTTTTGACCGACGCCCTGCGACAAGCTACCGGAGTGCCGACGCTGGAGGAGCAGGCAAAGCAAGCCAAACAACTCGAGAAGCAGTCAGAAAGCAAGTAACCAGGAGACAACACCTGACTGTTCAGGCGCCAGGATCACTGACCGTGAATCGGGAGCGATCCCGCGCAACTCAGACGATATCCACGCAGACTCCTACTTTTGCCAGTTACCAAGGGCGGCAGAGTCTTTGTAGACTTCTCCCCTCAGTAACACTGCGCTTGGTTGGGCAATCCCAAGCGAAACAGCCCGAGACCTGTCCGTTGAGATCGTTGCGGCGGATACCGCGCCCACAAAATAGCGAGCCTCTGCGGGTTTCAATGACGTAGCTGCAACAAAGAATAGGAGAGTGCATTCAAATGATTCCCATCTTAGACGCCACCCCCTCTGGGCTTGCGCCGGCGACCGGCTCGGCTCCCACCTTAACGCAGGACCAGGCGCGCGCCATCGCCGTGGATGCGTACGTGTATTTTTACGCGCTCCTATCGATGGACGTGACCCGGAAACAGTTCACAAACATCGAAGCCGGAAAAGAGTTTGGCAAAGGTCCAATGAATATGTTCGTGAACGTTCCGGCCTATCCGCCCGCGGACTTCAAGGGGGTCGTGCGCTCCAACTTCGACACGCTCTATTCCATCGCGTGGCTCGATCTCACCAGAGAACCGCTGGTCGTCTCAGCACCAGACACGGCCGGTCGGTATTATCTCCTGCCGATGCTCGACATGTGGACGGATGTCTTCGCGTCGCCCGGCTGGCGGACGACTGGCACTAAAGCGGCCGATTATCTCGTCACCCCGCCCGGCTGGAATGGAAAAGTCCCCGACGGGTTCACCGGTATCTCCGCGCCGACACCTTACGTCTGGATCATCGGACGCACCAAAACCGACGGTCCGCAGGACTATGCAGCAGTAAACAAGATCCAGGGCGCCCTGCAAGTCACTCCGTTGTCCGAATGGGGCAAACCACCGAAACCCGTGGTGGCCAGCATCGATCCGAGTGTGGATATGAAGACGCCACCGAAGATACAGGTGGATACCATGCCCGCGGGCGCTTACTTTACTTATGCGGCCGAGCTGCTTAAGATCCATCCTCCTCACCTGACCGACCAACCGATCATCGCGCAGATGAAACGCATCGGCATCGAACCCGGCAACAGCTTCGACATCTCTAAACTCGACCCGGACGTGCGGAAGGGTGTTGAGGCAGCGCCGGCGGAAGCCCAGCAGCTCATGAAGTGGAAATTGCCAACAATTGCAAGGGTGGTGAACTACTGGTCGATGAACACGGACACGATGGGCGTGTATGGGAACTACTACCTGAAGCGTGCAATGGTGACGCAGGTTGGCCTGGGGGCAAACCTGCCCGAGGATGCCATCTATCCCTTGAATCTCGCCGACGAAAACGGCAAGCCGCTGGACGGGGCGAACCAGTACACAATTCACTTTGAGAAGGGCGCCACTCCGCCGGTCCGCGCGTTCTGGTCCCTCACACTCTACGACTCGGACGGCTTCCAGGTTGGGAACGCTCTGAATCGCTTTGCCGTAAGCAGTTGGATGCCCTTCGTCTACAACGCTGACGGCTCGCTCGACATCTACTTTCAGGCCGACAGTCCGGGCAAGGACAAGGAAGCGAACTGGCTTCCAGCGCCGAAGGCGCCCTTCAATCTGACCATGCGCCTCTACTCGCCGCAGGCCGACGCGCTGACGGGCAAGTGGAATCCGCCTCCCGTCAAGAAAGTGTAGACAGCCTTACCGCTCGTGACGCAAAGAACAGAACGAAAGAAACCTGTGGTTAAATTTTGGGCCGGGCCTACCGAGTCGCAAACGATTGCCAACGCAATCCAACGTGCTGTCGCTCGTATTGAGGGCCGGGCGTATAGAGAAAGGTCTGGATGATCATCGCGCAAACCGCTCTCAACCCCCTACTAGAGGCTAGCTCGCATTGGCGCCACGACTGGTTATGGGGCTGCCCCCTGATCGTGGCGACCGTAACCATCCATGTGTTAGGTCTCGGGTTCATAAGTCAAAGGGCCATCCGGATTTTCGGCAATACTACGACGAAGTATCGCCACCAGAAAGCTTCATTCGTATCGATAATGGGCCTGACAACTCTTTGCGCAACTGCCTTGCACGGGATAGAGTCATACATCTGGGCTCTTACCTACTACCTGCTTGGCGCACTCCCAGACATGAAAAATGCGACACTCTATTCACTCGGCGCGATGACAACCTATGGACATCCTAATCTGTTTCTGGAAGGACGGTGGCAGCTGATGGGAGCCATCGAGGCACTCAATGGATGGCTGCTCTTCGGATTGTCCTCGGCTTTTCTCTTTTGGCTGATTCAGGAAGTCTCGCCTAACAACCAGGCTGATGGCTAGATCGCCCCCAACATCTGTTCTCAAATTCACGGCAACCGCGGCGACGCAATGCACCGTACTGGTGCTCAACCGAACCTCAACTTCCGCATGGTAAGCAAACCGGAAGTGATCCTGAACCTCGGCCTGATCGCCTCCAATGGACGCCCCCTCCTTCTCTCCCCCCAGCGGAAAGTGCCCGTTCCTTGTCCACGTTATCCATACAATTCACCACGTTTTGTCCACGTTTTTCGGACAAAATTTGGTGCTGTCAACCCGATAAAACACCCTAAAATCACTTGTAATAAGCTGGAAATCCAGAGAATAACCCACAAAACACCACAAAACCCGATAAATACCTAAATTCACTTTTTCCCACAGGCAGATGGTCCAACCTCTAGCGCATTTTGCTATTGACTTTAAGGTCACCGGGAAAGGCCTTGTCCTGCTTTGGCTCGCTTGCGCTAGAGTAAGCGAATGTCGAAACTCGGGCTCATCGCTGGCAACGGACGCTTCCCCTTCCTTCTGCTCGACGCCGCACGCGCCCACGGCCTCCAGGTCGTCGTCGCCGCCATCAAAGAGGAGACCGACCCCGAAATCGACGCCCGCGCCGCAGCCGACCCCAACATCCACGTCTACTGGCTCTCCCTCGGCGAACTCTCGCGCCTCATCGAAACCTTCCAGGCCGAGGGCGTCACCCGCGCCGTCATGGCCGGCCAGGTCAAGCACAAGCAGATCTTCTCCAACATCCGCCCCGACTGGCGCCTCGCCAAACTCCTCCTCAACCTCCGCACCCGCAACACCGACATGCTCCTCGGCGCTATCGCAAAGGTGCTCGGCGACGAAGGCATCGAACTCGTCTCGTCCACCGCCTACCTCGAGCCGCTCCTCGCCAAACCCGGCGTCCTCACCACCCGCGCCCCCGACGAAGAAGAACAAAAGGACATCGCCTACGGCCGCACCGTCGCTCACGCTATCGCCGCCTACGACCTCGGCCAGACCGTCGTCATCGCCGCCCAGGCCTGCGTCGCCATCGAGGCCATGGAGGGTACCGACGCCACCATCACCCGCGCCGGGTCTCTCTTCCGCACGCTGGACATCCCCACCGAACCCACCGCCGAGCCGACCGCCACCCTTCGCCGCTCCCTCACCGTCGTAAAAGTAGCGAAACCCAATCAGGACATGCGCTTCGACGTACCCGTCATCGGCGTCACGACCATTCTAACCATGCAGGCCGCCGGCGCCACCTGCCTCGCCATCGAGGCGTCCAGAACGCTGATGTTCGATCCCGCGGCCATCCTCACCGCCGCCAATCTGGCCGGAATCGCCATCATCGCCGCCTAAACGCATTGTCACCGCTTTGTCATCATTGTGTCAGGCCGCTGTAAAATTGCGGGGTCCTCTGGAGCCCTACGTCCTGCACCGCTTACACTCGACTACAGAGAAAGAACCACCAAAGGGGAACCACCATGCGCAAAGGAATTTGGATCGCAGTCATCATCGGCGTAGCAGCAGCCTGCGGCGTCGGCATAGCCAACGCAGCGCCTGCGGCGGACACCGTGCAGGTCGGCGCCACGGCGCCCAACTTCACCCTGCCCTCGCAGGAAGACAAGCCCGTCAGCCTCGCCGACTACAAGGGCAAGTGGGTCGTCCTCTACTTCTACCCGAAGGACCAGACCACCGGCTGCACCATCGAAGCCCACAACTTCCAACGTGACATGGCGAAGTACGACGCGTTGAACGCGGTTGTCCTCGGCGTCAGCCTCGACACTGTGGAGGGTCACAAGGCATGGTGCTCCAAGGACACCTTCAGCTTCAAGCTCCTCGCCGACCCCGACCATAAGGTCGTCGACGCCTACGGTGTTCCCGTCAAGAACTACGGCGTCATGAAGTTCGCCAACCGCGAAACATTCCTCATCTCGCCCGACGGCAAGGTCGTCAAGGTGTGGGAGAAGGTTGATCCCAACGTCCACAGCACTGAAGTCCTGGCTGAGATCACCGCCGACAAAAAGTAAATCCATATCAGCAGACGCAAAAAGGCCCGGGCTCTCAATTGAGGAGTCCGGGCCTATTTGCTTGCCTTAAGCGTGCTTACTTCTTTTTTGGTGCAGCCTTCTTTACAGCCTTCTTTGCTGCTTTCTTTGCAGGAGCCTTCTTCGCTGCCTTCTTTGCAGGAGCCTTCTTCGCTGCTGCCTTCTTTGCTGGGGCCTTCTTTGCTGCTGCTTTCTTAGTTGCCAAGGTAGTACCTCTCTTAATTAGTTTTTTACTGCTTGCAGTGCCCTTGTTGCCGGCCGCCTTTTTACGAGCGACCCTACCGCCGCGCGGAGCACTGAACTTCTTCGCGGCAGATCTTGATTTGGCTGCGCTCTTTTTGGGAGCGGCTTTCTTCGCCAGAACTTTTTTAACCACAGGCTTCTTCGCGACTACCTTCTTCGCTGCGGGCTTGCTTGCCTTCTTCGCTACCTTCGCTACCTTCTTTGCCGGTATCGCTTTCTTTGCGACAATAACCTTCTTCGCCGGGGCAGCCTTCTTAGCAGGTGCGCTTTTCTTGGCTGGAGCGGACGTCTTCGTCGGTGTTTTCTTCGCCGGAGCAGCGACCTTCTTCGTCGCAGGCTTCACACCCTTGATCGAACTCGCAACACTCGTCTCTGCGACATTCCTCACCGGTAGCTCAGATTGTTTCGTTGCGGGCTCGTAGCTGCGAACTGGCGAGGGCGGGAGCGTGAAGATGCTCGCATCCTCTGCATGTGTCGTCTCGTCTTCGTCGTCGCCCAGTTCATCGTCATCGTCCGACGTCATCGTCACCTCTTCTTCTTCGTCGTCGTCATCGTCGAAGCGCTGGCGGAGGTCATTGTGGTCATCTTCTGATTCATCGCCAAAGTTGTGGTCATCCTCTGCGGCGGCTGCATAGAGCTTGATCGTGTCGTCGAACATCATTGTCATTTCCCTCTCACTGCTTTGCACTCTTTTGAGCACTCACTGCTTCTACTCTACGACTTCGATGCCACGAAAAACATCTTTATATCCCGGCACGAGATTCTAGCAACAGGATGCATCCCAGCGCTACCAATGGCAAGCACTCTTTTTGGTTAGGTAGCTCATCGTGTAGCTGTTTGTTTCTTTTTGGATCCCTTGCTCGTCGTCTCCGCGTTCGAACTCTTCTCCTTTGCGCGCACGGAGGTGACTGCTTTCGAAGTGGTGTGAGCATGAGTCGATCTGACTGTCGCACGCGATCCAGCCTTTCCCCGCGCCGCTCTGCCACGCGTATGCATACCAGGCGCAAGCTTCACCGGCTCCGCAACCGCAAGCGAACTCCGCGGCTTCAACCCATTCGACGACAGATGGTTCCACCGCCGCAGTTCCTCTACGGAAATGCCGAAGCGGTCCGCGACGGTAATCACCGTGTCGCCACGACGCACCACATATCGCGCGGGAAGCGCACTCGCAGCAATGCCCACCACGGGGATAACAAGCTCATCTCCGCTCTCGACGCCCCCGCCCGGAGTCAGCCCGTTCGCATCGGCGATATCGCTCGCGTGAGCATGCAAGGCCGTGGCAATTCCGTCCAGCGTCTCTCCGCTGCGCACTACATGAAAGCGCCAGCTCGCGCGCTTCTCCTCTGGGATATCTTTAAGCCGCTCCGTGAACACATCATGCGTGCCAACAGGAATATGTAGATCGAAAGACATCTCGCGGGGCGTCGTCATCCGCAGCAGACTCGGGTTCAGAGCAACGATCTCCTGAAGCGACGCTTCTGTCACGTCTGCCACAAGACGAAGGTCGATCGCATAGTCCACCGTCACCGTATCGGAAACCACCTCCGAGTCTGGCACGAGATTATCCAGGCCATACTGTGTCGGATTCTTGGCCATGATGATCGCGGCGATGATGCCCGGCACATAGTTCTTCGTCTCCGCGGGCAGCACGTTGCGTCGATACAGCTCCCAGAAGTCCGCATATCCGGTCCTCATCACCGCTCGCTGCACATTTCCCGGACCCCAATCATACGCGGCCATCGCGAGGTACCAGTCACCAAACTGGTTGTAGAGAGTCTTCATATACCTCGCATACGCGAGCGATGACTTCTGCGGATCGAATCGCTCATCAAACCACCCGTTGCGTGCAAGACCATACGAACCCGTCGGCATAAACTGCCACATGCCGCCCGCGCCCGACCGCGCATTCAACGCCTGTGGCTGAAAACCAGACTCCGCCACAGCAAGATAGATCAGATCCTGCGGCACGCCCTGATCACGCAGGTTCTTCGAGATCATCTCCTTGTACTTCCCCGCCCGTTCCAGCGAGCGCAACAGATGAGCGTGACCACCAGAAGAGCTTGAAAAATAGCTGATGAAACCAGCGACGTAGTCGTTCACTACAAGCGGAAAGTCGGACTGGGTCGTCTTCAGCTCAGCCGCAACCTTCGCCGTCAAAGCCGCATTCGCCGGAAACGTAACCTCATTCGCCGCATCGAGCGGTGCAGCTTCCAGCACCGGAGAAAATCCATTCCCCTGCTTCAGCGCCGCCATCTCCAGCGAGTTCACCGCACTCAGCAGATGGTCGAACTCATCGGACAGCTGCGGGTCCGCCTTGATGTCCATCCCGCTGGTCAGCATCAGGTCCACCGCGGAGTCGAAGTCCACCCGCGCTGCATCAAGATGCCCTGCGCGGTAATTATCCACACCGCTGCGATACGATGCCTCTGCCTTGTTGACCAGTTCTTGCACCTTATAAGCCTTGGCGGCATTATCAACAGCCTGCGCCGTCGATCCCGCAGGCTGCGCCGCCCCACTGGCGACTGCACCCGTCGTTGTCGCTGGCGCAGTCGCCTGTACCGGAACTTTGCCCGGCGCCGCCGCATCATCCTGTGGACATCCCGCAAGCATCACCAGCGGCACACAACTCGCCACCAGTGCCCACCGCCGCACCAAATTCTCTAAAGTCATCCGTGCCATCTTCTCTGGTCATTGTAAGACGCGCAACCCACAAATGCGTTCTCTCTCGCACAATCACTTCGCGCCCCCGGCGAAAAACATGCACTCCGTCTCCCTCGCTACTGCAGCTTGCGGCTCGCGTCGATGTACGTCGCTGTGTACCCCTCCCACTCCCACGGCGTCACCGTATCGCCCCATATCTTCTCAAGCAGGGCACGAAAGACCAGCTCTCCGTTGTCGCTGTTGGTCAGTAGAATCATGCAGGCCTTCCGCCGTTCGAAACAGATCATATAGTTCTGTGCGCCGTCCCCATGCCCTTCCTTGAAGAACGCTGGCCCGAACCGTGTCCGCGTCAGCAACCCCCAACCCACACCGTAACCCAGTCTTGCGGCAGCGGCCTCGGTTCCCATGCCCTCCTCCTCCTTCAGTCCAAACTCATGCTCAGTTCGTATGCGAATAACCGGCGTCAGCATCTCCGCGCGTGTCGCAGGCTTCAGTATCTGGCCGTTGAACAGTGACGTTGCGAACCGAGCCAGGTCCTCCGTGCTCGTCGTCATTGAACCAGCCCCACGCGCCGGAAAACGCTTCGTCTGCGAGCGAAATTTTTCGTCCAGGTCATAGCGGTCCGCTACGTTCGTTGCAAACTCTGGACGGTAGATCAGCCCCGTATGCGTCATCCCCAGTGGCGTAAACAACGCCTCCTGCATCAACTGATCCAGTGGCTTGCCCTTCTGCTGCTCGATCAGAAACTGCACCAGGTTGATCCCCTCTCCCGAATAAAGGAACTGCATCCCTGGCTTGAAGTGCAGATGCAGCTTCTTTTCCGGCTCGATCGTCGCGAAGTCTTCAAACCCGAGCTGTGCGACAGCAACATTCTGGGCGTCACCGCGGCCCATGCCGGATCGCGCACCAAATCCACCGCCTTTTCCCTATAGTCGTCGTACTGGTCGAGCGGCTTCGCAAGCTGCTTCGCCACCGGAACATCTAGCTGAAACTCGCCCCGCTCCACCAGTTGCATTACATACGTCGAAAACACGCTCTTCGTAATCGAAGCCGCCCACATCGTCGTCTCGCGGTCCATCGGCAACTCTGGCTCGCGTCTGCGCAGACCGAACGCCGCGCTCCACACGAGCCGCGCTTGATCCACCACCGCGATCTGCGCTCCAGTCACATGCGCGTTCCGCAGCGTTGTCCGCGCAAACTCTTCCGCTTCAGCAACGGAGATCGTCGTCCCATCCAATCGGCGAATCGACCCAGCCTCCTTCTGCTGAGCAGCGCAACTGGCACTCGCAGAGCAGCATAGGAGGCACAGCGTAACGCCAGAAACCCAAACTCTCATATCCACTTCCTCGTCTGTCCAGTTGTACGATTTCGAAACCTGCCTCACCCATCCCTCCGAAGCAGCAGCGTGTTGAGCGAATCCGCCTCCATCGACCCTGCGATCTTCCGATCTCCGATCGTCACATCCACCGGTCGCTCATGCCCACTCTCATTTCTCAGAATCACCGCCACGTTCTTGTCCGGATTGAGAAACGCCAGCGCATTGTCGAAGGTTCCGTGCGTCTCCAGCCGCATCGCCCCACGCTGCACGAAGTGACTTGCATGCTTCATCGCGTAGTACTCATGGTTCCACCGGTAAGTCTTCGCATCTGTATCCACGGTGATCAGTGAATTCTGCGGCCATCCCCAGTGACTTTCTCCTCCAGGCTTCAGCGAAATGTTCCAATACATGTACCCGCTCGCGCCGCTGCGAAAGTAGTGCCTCATCAAATCCCAGCAATACCCGGCGTACTTCCAATCATTTTTCCCATCCCCGCACTCCTGTTCAGACTGATAGATCGTCAGCCGAGGGTGTTCTGTGTGAATCTCCGCGATCGCGCCTTTGCCCGCCCACTGCACACCAACACCCTTGATATACCTTCCAGCCTCGGGATCGGCCAGCACCGTATTGAGCAGCCCATCATTCCCACGCTCCAGTGTCCCGAAGAACACGTCGACATTCCTTTGCTTCATCGCAGGCCCGAGGTATCGCACGAACCTCGCTAGCCCCTCCGCCGTCCACGTACAACTCGGAAACGGCTGTGCAGAATTGAACTCGTTCTGCGGCATCACCATCCCGATCTCGATCCCCTGTTCGCGATACGCATCAATGAACCGGCCAAAGTAATCCGCATACGTCTTGAAGTATTTGTCTTCTTGAATAAACAGATCCGTACCTTCCCTCCCCACCTGCTCCGGCTTCAATCCATTTGGTGGCAGCCCCTCCCGCTGCATTTCCGCAGCATAGTGTTTATTCCGCTTCATCCAGCTCGGTGGGCTCCACGGCGACGCCCACAACTCCAGCGCAGGGTTGTATCTCTTCGCAGACTTGATGAACGGCACCAGCGTCTCCAGGTCGTTCGCAATGCTGAAGTGCTCGAGCAGAAAATCCTCCGCGTGTTCGTCGTACGAATACCACCCGCGCGAAAAATCGTTCGCGCCCACCGGCATCCGGCACACGTTGAAGTTGGCTCCCATTCCTGGCGCAAACAACTCCTTGAAGATCCCCTCCTGGTCCTCGCCCCTCAGCGCCTGCAGCGACGTCCAGCCAAGCTCATTGAAACAAGCACCAAACCCTACTATCGCAGGCGCAGCATTCCCAACCCCGCCACTCTCCAACCCAATCGCAACATCCAGCGTGTCCCATCGCCAGCCTGCCTCCCGCAATGGCCGCGTTTGCCACGGGGAGGTCTCCGTCGTCGCAACCCACGTGACCGATCCATCGCTCATCGCCCGACTTTGCGCAGTCACCCTCTTCAAGCCTGCAGGTAACGCCGCGCTGATTGCAGCGCCTCCTGTCAAAGCCGCCGCTCGCTTCATCCATGTCCTTCGATCCATTCTCTTGTCCTCATGCCGCTTCAACCGTCTCTGGTACGAACTGGAGAATTCTACGTGACCTCCTCCAATCGACTCGTTGCGCGGCCAATGCGCTCCGGAGCGCCCTTCATCGCTCGTCCGCTCATGCGTCAAGCGAGTGTTAAGATGGATACTGAGGCACTCCACACCCCAAATGGATCCAAGTCACATCCGCAACTTCGCGATCATCGCGCACATCGACCACGGCAAGTCCACCCTCTCCGACCGGCTCCTCGAGCTCACCGGCTCGCTGACCGCTCGCGAGATGCAGGCCCAAGTGCTCGACGCCATGGACCTCGAACGCGAGCGCGGCATCACCATCAAAGCCCACACCGTCCGCATGATGTACAAGGCGCACGACGGCGACACCTACCAGCTCAACCTCATCGACACGCCCGGCCACGTCGACTTCTCCTACGAGGTCTCACGATCGCTCGCTTCCTGTGAAGGCGCACTCCTCGTCGTCGATGCATCGCAGGGAGTCGAAGCCCAGACCCTCGCCAACGCCTACCTCGCCATCTCGAACGGCCTCGAAATCATCCCAATCATCAACAAGATTGATCTTCCCAGCGCCGACATTGAGCGCACCAAGGAGATGATCGAAAAATCCGTAGGCCTCCCCGCCGACGACGCCATCGCCGTCAGCGCCAAGACCGGCCTCAACGTAGCTGCCATCCTCGAAGCGGTGGTCACGCTCCTCCCGCCGCCACTGGGCGATCCCGAAGCTCCGCTCCAGGCCCTCATCTTCGATAGCTGGTTCGATCCCTACAGAGGCGTCATCGTCCTCGCCCGCATCATCAACGGCAGGCTCAGCAAGGGCATGAAGATCAAAGTCATGTCCAACGGCAAGGTCTTCGACGTCGAAAGCATGGGTGTCATGACCCCAAAGCCCGTCGAGCTCGCCGAACTCAGCGCCGGCGAAGTAGGCTTCTTCGTAGCCACAATCAAAAATGTAGCCGACACAAAAGTCGGCGACACGATCACCTCGGTTGAGAACCCCTGCGCCGAAGCCCTTCCCGGCTTTGAAGACATCAAGAGCATGGTGTTCGCCGGCCTCTACACCGTCGACTCGCACGAGCACGCCATGCTCCGCGACGCGCTGGAAAAACTCCGCCTCAACGACGCGTCGTTCTCATTCGAACCCGAGTCCTCCGTCGCCCTCGGCTTCGGCTTCCGCTGCGGCTTCCTCGGACTGCTCCACCTCGAAATCATTCAGGAGCGCCTCGAGCGCGAGTACGACCTCGACCTCATCACGACGGCCCCTGGCGTTCGCTACAAGATCACCATGACCGACGGCAGCGTACGCGAGGTCGACAACCCCTCCCGCTGGCCTGACAGCACCAACATCGAACAGATCGAAGAGCCCGTCATCACCGCCAAGATCCTGACCAACGAAGAGTATGTCGGAGGTATTTTGAAGCTCGTCGAAGAGAAACGCGGCCGTCAGCAGAACATGGAATACGTCTCCGACACCCGCGTCATGATCACTTACGAACTGCCCCTGAACGAGATCGTCCTCGACTTCTACGATCGCCTCAAGACTGTCTCCCGCGGCTACGCTTCACTCGACTACCAACTTGCTGGCATGTGGGTATCCCCTATGGTCAAGATGGACATCCTCATCGGCGGCGATCCCGTCGACGCGCTCTCCATCATCATCCACAAGGACTTCGCTCAGCAGCGAGGCCGCGCGCTTGTCTCGAAGATGCGCGAACTCATCCCGCGCCAGATGTTCGAGGTCGCCATCCAGGCCGCAATCGGCTCAAAAGTCATCGCCCGCGAGACCGTCACTGCCATCCGCAAGAACGTCATCGCCAAGTGCTACGGCGGCGACATCAGCCGCAAGCGCAAGCTCCTCGAAAAGCAGAAGGAGGGCAAGAAACGCATGAAGCGAATCGGCAAGGTCGACATCCCGCAAGAGGCCTTCCTCGCCGTCCTCAAGGTAGGCGAGGATTAGTCGGCTAAAGCTTTTTGTATCAGATCGGACGAGAGGGATAGCTGAATCCTCCACCCCGTCAAGAAAGATATTTCGACTCGTTTCTCGCTTGCTTTTATAGCGCGATGTGCTAGGACGCCAAAAGATGTAACGAATCCGTAATGTCGATCTGTGGAAACCCTTGAAACAGCTATACTTGCCGGTCGCACCGAAAGCGCAGTGCAAACAATCAAGATATCAGTCTCTCAAGACCTGCATTTACATACAGTTAGATGGAAATTACGTTACCTACCCTCGCAATGAATGCCAACAACCGGCCGAGGTTCGGGAACGATCGGCACTCGCGATCCACAAGTTTTTCCACAGGGATACGGTAAATCTGTGCGACATCTGGCGCCAAAGGCAAAGGAGAAGCCCGCTGGGGGGCCCCTCCTCGTCATGCTGCTGGCAATCAAACTACTGCTTTGGCGTCGTTGTCGTGTGCGGCGTGGTGGTGGGACGCGGACGAGCGGCTGATGGCGCGGACGGGGCCGATGGTACCGGAGCAGCAACCCCTGAGGATGTGTTGTAAGCCGTAACCACAGCCTGCGTGACATCTGTGCTCGGAACGGCCCACATCACGTTGCTCTGCTGATTGCTGACGTCGAGCAGCAGCGTGAAACCGTTCTTTGCAACGTAGTCCTTCAACGTAACAGATACCTTCGCTGCGACCTTGCCGTAAGCTTCCTGCAGATCGGCGTTATAGGCGGTCTGAGCATCTTCGGCGTCGCGGTTCAGCTGCTTTTCCTTCGTGTCGATGTTCTTCAGGCGCGTGGCACGCTCTTCATCAGTCACCGTTGCAGGCGCGCTCTGCAGTTGCTTCTTCAGCGAATCGACCTCCTGCGAAAGCGTGTCGATCTGAGCCTTCTTCGGCTTGTATTTGTCCTGGACCTCCTGGACGGTGCGCTGACCTTCATTGGTGGCGAAGACTGCCTGCTCAAAGGCAATCAGGGCGATCTTTGCAGGAATAGCTTGTGGCGTCACAGCGACGTCTGCGGCGGCGGGCTGAGGGGCGGGAGCAGTCGAAGCCGGGGTCTGCCCAGCGGCGGTCATCAATCCAGCGCCAAGGGCGGAGACAAGAACAAAGGTGCGATTCATGCGGTGTTTAATACTCCTTCGAGAGATCGTTATAAAACTTATCAGCTTTTAGACGGCGCAAATATCAATTCTTTTCGTTTTTCCGGCGAGAAACGTCTTACCCCATACCTCTCAGCCCGTCAAAGCGTTTATCCACACCTACTTCGGTGGAGCAGCGGGCTTCGGAGTCGTTGGTGGCGGCGTCGTCCGCGGACGGGCCGCCGCCGGTGCCGATGGAGGCGGTGCCGCTACGCCCGACGCAGTGTTATAGGCATCCACCACGGCCTGCGAGATGTCCGTGCCCGGAATTGCCCAAAGCACGCCAAGGCCGCCCTGCTGACCCGTGTTGTCCAAAAGCATCGTGTATCCATTCTGCTGCACATACTTGACGACAACGGGCCCCAGCTTCTTTGCTACTTTGCCCAAAGCCTCCTGCACGTCGGTGTTATACGCATTCGAAGCGTCCTCGCCATCGCGCTGCAGCTGCTTCTCCTTCACGTCGATCGCCCGTACGCGCGACGCGCGCTCCGATTCGCTTAGCGTCGCCGGCGCGCTTTGGAGCTGCTTCTTTAACGAATCGATCTCCTGCGAAAGCGTCTGCAGCTGGGTCTTCTTCGGTTCGTACTTCTTCTGCAGATCCTGCAGGCTGCGAATTCCTTCGTTGGTAGCAGCAGCGGCCTGCTCATATTCGATCAACGCGATCTTTGCCGGGACTGCCTGTGGAGCGACAGGTGCGGCAGGTGCACTAGGGGCGGCTGTTTGTGGAGCGGCAGCCTGGGCCACTCCAGCAGCGGACGTCATTCCCGCAGCCAGAGCGGTGACAAGAACAAGGGTACGATTCATGCGGTTTGTGGTACTCCTTCGGGGATTTTCAAAAAGTCATCCGGCCTTAGGCGCACCATCACGTGCCTTCCGAGCCATTCCCTGCACCCAGTCGATCGGCGCACTCTCTCGAAGAGAACGCCAAACTTTGCCTCGGCCGTTCAATCTCTATACCAGCAAATCGACAGCGACCGAGAGGGTTGCCGGAACACTTCAGATTATAGGACCGCGTTGTGGATGGGTCAATTGCAGGCCAGCCGGGATCGACTGCCAGTCTCCCGAAATGTGGAGTCCCAACCTGGTGGTCTTCTGTTTTTAGAGAATTCGCCCACCCCGACCCCTCGTAAGTCGAGCAGGAAGTTGAAGTGGCTTTTGGCAACCAAATTGCTCTTTCCTAAACCGTTACGCTCTGCTCCTGTCGCAATCGGATCGTCGTAATGACTCGGCTCGAACGAATACTACGCCCAAAGATGGCGTAGACCATCAGCCCAAGAGTCTGCTTCTCTTATAGGGAAGCCTTTCAGGAGGCCAGTGACTGGCCATTATTTTGGACAAGGACTGCTTCGCTACGAAGCAGCTCCTGTATTCCTCGCCTTCGGTTCTCTCTTTTGTTAGAAACCCGCCAAAAGACCAAAGTGCCAGATGCCAAATAAAAGATCCTTGCCAAGCGCAAGGTTTGCGCGTACCCTTAATCTTGCCTTGTGAACCGGCTGTGGGTGCCGATCACTGTGTGGCCATCAAGAGCTTACGGTTGTGTAAGGAATTGGGGCGGAATCCACAGGATTATAGGAGACCGGAATCTCGTCGGACTCTGTCGCAAACAGGTAGAGGGTGAAAGGTTCGCCGTTGTCAGGCGGTCCAGGTTGCGTGTAACCGGTAGATACTGGTTCGGTCGCAGCCAATGAATAGAAGACGTCCGTTCGAGTACAACTTGAGACTGTTCCTCCGACGCTGCAATACCGGTTTGGTTCG
>Ga0209624_10000460_pt1 | contig 35825 bp, 33 predicted proteins | sample JacPinW_OM2H0_O1_FD_188565 | JGI IMG/M metagenome (GOLD analysis project Ga0209624, IMG submission 188565) | Forest soil microbial communities from Algoma, Ontario, Canada - Jack Pine, Ontario site 1_JW_OM2H0_O1 (SPAdes) (version 2) | ecosystem: Environmental > Terrestrial > Soil > Boreal...
GCGGCTTCCTTCAAGTCGCTGTATCTGAAGCGCCCCTAAACACCATCTCAACTCCCAACTCTTCGCTCGGGGCGCTTCAGATACAGCACTAAGACTTCCTATTACTGATTCAGACATGCCGGCATCTCGGAGCCTATCCGCTCAGACTCGAAGCCGGTGGTAACGAAGCACGATATAATTGCGCCCACGCATGGCCCTTACCTCCGGCACAAAGCTCGGTCCCTATGAAATTCAATCGCCTTTGGGCGCCGGTGGGATGGGTGAAGTTTACCGCGGCCGCGACACGCGTTTAGGTCGCGACGTTGCCATCAAAGTTCTTCCCCAGCATCTTTCGGCCAATCCCGATCTGAAGCAGCGGTTCGAGCGCGAGGCGCGCGCTATTTCCGCATTGAACCATCCGCGCATTTGCACGCTGCACGACATTGGTAACCAGGACGGCGTCGATTTCCTCGTGATGGAATATATGGAGGGCGAAACGCTGGCCCAACGCCTGAAGCGGGGCCGCCTGCCCTTGCGAGACACGTTGAAATTCGGCATTGAGATTTGTGAAGCGCTGGACAAGGCTCACCGCGCTGGAATCATCCACCGCGACCTGAAGCCGGGCAACGTCATGCTGACCTCAAACGGCGTTAAGTTGATGGATTTCGGCCTCGCTAAATCCGCCGCCGGTTTGGGTTCCTCGGCGAACACCCCGTTGCTCTCCGCCGTCCAGACCATGACCCAGGCCAGTCCCATGACCCCGCTCACCACCGCAGGCGCGGTTATCGGCACGGTTCAATATATGGCCCCGGAGCAAATCGAAGGCAAGGAAGCCGACGCGCGCTCCGATCTTTTTGCCCTGGGCGCGGTTCTCTACGAAATGATCACGGGTATCCGGCCGTTTGAGGGCAAGAGCCAGGTGAGTGTCGCCAGCGCGATCCTTGAAAAAGATCCCGAGCCAATTTCCAAGCTGCTCCCGCTTACGCCGCCCACTTTCGAACATGTAGTGACGGCGTGCCTGGCCAAGAATCCCGACGATCGTTTTCAAACTGCGCGCGATGTAAAACTCGAATTGAAGTGGATTGCAGAGACTCCTGCACCTATCGTCGCCGAGCAGGGTGAGCCAGGCAAAGCCTCGTCGCGCCTTATCCCCTGGATCATCGCTGCGGGCGCAATCGCACTCCTGACCGCAGGCTCACTCGCTTTCCTGTTGCATAAGACATCGCAACCTCGTTATCGCATGGTCAGCTATCGCGACGGAACCCTGCAAGCCGCGCGCTTCTCTCACGACGGCCAAACGATCGTCTATAGCGGCCAATGGGAGGGCCAACCTCCTGAAGTTGCTATGGCGCGCGCCGACAGCCCAGAGTCTCGTCCCCTGGGAATCCCTTCCGCAACCGTCGCCGCCGTTTCTTCCACGGACGAATTGGCAGTCATCGAGGGTTGCGAACTTGTCTTTCTCCTGGATTGCGCCGGAGATCTCGCCACGGTGAATCTGGCTGGCGGGGCGCCTCGCCAACTCGCGGCCAACGTCACCTTCGCGGACTGGAGTCCCCACAGCAGACAACTTGCGATCGTTATCGATTCCCCCAACGAGGCTCGCCTGGAATATCCTCCCGGCCACATCCTCTATCAGCAGAACAGCGGATGGTTGGGCCACCCACGATTCTCTCCCGATGGCACTCTGATCGTGTTCGAAAACCATCCCATCGATTCCGACGACGGATCGATCGACGTGGTGGATATGCACGGCAAGCGCCGCATCATCACGCAAGGATGGTTGAGCATCGAGGGCATCGCCTGGCATCCCAGCGGCAAAGAAATCTGGTTTGCTGGAACGGTCAACACCGGCGGCTGGGCCGATGCCATTCACGCTATCACCCTCTCCGGCAAAGACCGAATCGTTCTCACTCTGCCTTGGGTGCGCTTGCACGACATTTCCGGCGATGGACGGGTGTTACTCAGCCGCGAGAACTGGCGCCGCCAGATGGTTGGCAAGTTTCCCAAAGATTCCGCTGAGCGCCCATATTCCTGGCTCGACAGCTCAACTCCTGACGGGCTCTCGGACGACGGTGAGTGGTTGAGCTTTAGGGAAGCTGGCGAAGTCTATTACATTGCGGGCGACAGCCAAGCCTATTACCGGAAGACGGATGGTTCGCCCGCGATCAGCCTCGGTGCTGGACAAGCCTTCATCTCGCCCGACGGAAAATCGATTCTCACTTTTGGCCGAAATCCAAAAATGATGCTGCAACCCGTCGGCACCGGCGAATCGAAACAGCTCCCCACGCCCGGTCTGACGAGCTTCGACCACGCAGCCTGGTCGAATGATGGCCGCGTGATCGCCTACGAAGGGCTCACGGCTCAAAACGAATGGAACGTTTACACGCAGAAAATCAGCGGCGGCCCGCCCGCGCTGGTGAGGAACCGGGGCCGCAATGCCATTCCAACCTTGTCGGCAGACGGATCCCTTGTTGCCCTGCGCGAAGAGTACGGAGGTATTTCCCTTTACCCTGCCGGTAGCAGTCAGCCTGAGGCGGTGAAAGGTGTACTGCCCACAGAGCGTCCGATCCGATTCGCAAATGGCGACCAAACGCTGTTAGTTGCTTACGCGAATGGAAGGGAAGTCGTTCTAACCCTCATCGATCTCGCCAGCGGGCGCCGACAGATATGGAATCGTCTGCCGAGCCCGAATCTTCCAAACGGAAAAGGAGTCGCCGTAACCCCTGACTTGAAGTACTACGCCTACGAAGTACCCCGCTACTCCTCCAGCCTCTACCTCGTCGAGAACCTGCGCTAGGACCGGCGCGGCACGAGGAATAGATCAGCCGAGAAATTCCCAACCATTGACGAAGGCGATCAACTCCCGGTTTGTCGGCTATACGGAAGTTAGAACAATTGCGTTTCGATTCTGAATCTGAATCCGTGTCACGGTCTGTGTGCGAATTGTGTGCCGGATCCGTAAGAACGTGCGGCAACCGAAAGGAAGGCTTCTGACTCACGGCCGATCAGCCGGCGGACGTCGAAGCCTTTGTGCCTCTTCCGGGCGGCGCGGAAGCAGTCTACAATTCGTCCGGCCAGTACTATCGCCACGCCGATTGGCTTGGGACTTCGCGGTTGGCGACGACCTCTTCGCGAACCCTCTACTACAGCGCAGCCTATGCTCCATTCGGCGAAAACTACGCGCCATTAGGCACACAGGATCTCTCCTTCATTGGCCAGAATCAGGACACGGAATCAAGCGGTGCGGGCGGCGCGGGCGGACTGTATGATTTCCTTTACCGAGAGCACAGCCCCGTGCAGGGGCGGTGGTTGTCGCCCGATCCCTCGGGCCTGGCAGCAGTGAACCCCGCTGATCCACAGAGCTGGAACCGGTACGCGTATGTCGGCAATCGACCCTTGAAATCTGTCGACTCACTTGGGCTAGATGGGCCGTGGTGTGATCCCGAAGATCCTGATTGCGACTACTGTGATCCCGACGACCCCGATTGCGGATATTGTGCTCCTGATGACCCCCTATGCTGGTGGGACCCTCCTCTTCCGATTCTTCCGCCTGGCATCCATATCCCAATAACACCTCTCGCTCCAGACGGAGGATTGACCGAATTGCCGACGGGGCTGAACACTCCTCCATTGGGCCTGGACAACTTGCTAGGTTTGTTGCCAGGTTTGGCCTGTGGCAGTGTTTCCGGTTCAGGTTTCACTAGCGGAGGACAGTCAATTGAAGCGTCCATATGTGTGTTACCGTTGCCATTGATTGAAGTTGCTTTGGGCTACGGCGATCAACCGCCGTCCCAACCGGCATCCATAATCGGGGGAACTGCATCCGCTGTCTGCACGAACCCGGTTTCAGAGAAGAAGTTTAAGTTATTTACGCTGTGCGCCTACATTTGCACCGTCTTTAATGATCCCCTTAACCTCTTGGGCAAGACGTACTTTATTGATCCGCTCGTATTTATAAACAAAGTATGCGGTGCGTTTTACCGAAAATGCCCATCAATTGTGGAATTCACCTATCCTCAGGGCGCGAGTATTTCTTTTGTAACGTCTGCAAAGTGCACGCAATGAGTTGAAATGAACCACGATAGGTAATTAAATTGGTCCATAAGTTGATCCCCGAGATTCCGCGAGTATTCCTGACTACGCTTGACGCCATCGCCACGTTAATCCATTTAACGGTAGTTCAGCGCGTCTTAGGTTTCCCCAAGGGGCCCAAAGGCCTATTTTTAAGACTAGATTTCAGTTTGGCATCCCGTATGGCGCTTGCGCCAATTGTCATTTCTTGTCTTTTCTTAGCCACCGTGTCTACATGGTGGAGTGTGATTTGTTTGGTCGTCTCGGCAATAGCCTACATGATTATCGGAATCGGCCTTTGGTTTTCGACGGCCTGGGCGAGCGCTGGCCAAGCCTGTCTTGGCCTTCTAAGCCTGTTTATGCTTGCATCGCCCTCAACGAAACGACTTCTCCGCCTACAGGAAAATACATTGCTCGTTCGACTGCTGTTTCCTGTTTTCAGCATAATATATCTTCTTATCACGTTGGCTTGTTTGAAAACCATCTTTGACCCCAGACAGCTATTCTTTAGATAACTCCACAGCGGAAAATGCAGGAATTCATGGCCAACGTCGTTTCGAGAGCGATACTCCGACATGGACCAAGGAACTTCCTTAAGGAATCTCTGAACAACTCGCCGATCCACAGGCTATGCAGGCTAAGTAATCGTTCGTGTCAATGAGACTGCCCTTTCCCGTGAAAGTGCGGTACCGCGGGCTGAAGAAAAACGCGCATCGTTTGTTTGTCACCTGCGCTCTGGTCAATTTATTTCTAAGTCGAAAGAAACTGCTGGTGGCGGCATAACCGCTGTCCTTCTTGGCATGGCAAAGGCGGCCAGAAGGGCGCTAGAAACAAAGTTCCAGAGTTCGACGATCGCGCGTGAAATAAAACTTTCCTGAGTTTTGAAGTTACTCGACGTTAGAAGCGTGCTTATTCAGAGTCTCCCTAAGTCTTGTAGGCCCCCGCCGTGTTTATGCGCTACGTGATAAACCGGATTATCATGTACCGGCGATCACGCAAAGCGGCATGAGCTATCGTTAACGGGATTCTGCTCGAGAGTGCGCAAGTGCAACTGACACTGCCCTAGGATTGGGGGATTGGGCAATCGGTGCGGGCAGCTTCGCTTCGGTTGTCTCAATGGCCGAGGTGCCTGCGGTTTTAAGGGTTGAAAGCGATCTCTCTGCATCCTTCCGCGAAATCTTCTCTCTCAAGTCTTTGATCTGGCCCAAGTGGCAGTCGCGTAGTTTCTTTCCGCTCCTGAAAAGGCACGGCCGGTGACCATTGCCAAGTCGTCCGCGTCGAGGGTGAACTCGAGTCTTTTCTCAGAGGCGAAAGAATGAAGACGGTAAACGGAGAGGTGGAGACTGGGATGGAATATGCACCTATGCACTCCCTTCCGAAAACCGCACGTTGATTGAACGTTGTCGCGGGGATGCCTGACGAGGGACTCAGACCGTCAATTCTTCGCTGCTGGATACGAGTCGCGCATGGACAGAATCAGGCGATCTTGAACCAGAACGACGAGACGAACGCAAATACTTTGGCGGCTTAATCTGCGACAAGGGAGAACCGTCGCGCTGCCAGTTGATCCGGCTCTTTGGGCCAGAATGCGGACACAGTCGAATCAATATCTCAGTCAATCCCTAATTCCGTGAGCTGTTCGCGGGGTAAACGAAAAACACCTTTTATGCAGAGCGGATTACAGACACAAATCTGGATGTGAGTTTTACGGTAGAAGCCTGAATTCTCGTATAGGCGATCTCCTTCAAGGAATACGCCGCGCACGGTGTCAAATGCCTGGAGGCCGCCCTGCTTCATCGAGCTGTGAATGTGGTTGACTACCGCGCAATCCAGCTTTCGAAGCAGGAGATCGTGGCCGCCGGCATTGACAGGCAACTTCGCTCCGGAGGCGGCGACGACTTGGCAGAATGACTCGTACCCAGCCTGGACAGCCTGAATGCCGCTGGTCGATAACAGATCCAAACAGTAACCCAGGTCAATGGCGGCGCCGACAACGTAAGGTCGATTGATCCGTTGTCGCTTGCTCTTGAGTTCAGCCGCGAACTCGTACCCGCGCAGAGGGTTGGATTCCCAGAAGTAGATCCCGTGTCCGAGCCAATCGTAGTCGTTATCGCTCGGCTCGAACGGCTCACCCGCAATCAGCTTGTCGGCAACGTTGCGGTCGCAGCCGTGATAGCCCAACACAAACGCCGTGGAAAGCCGGTGCAATTTTTAAGGAATGGGTCTAACGGTAGGGTTCGGTGAGTTCGCCGTTAGGCGTGAGCACACCTTCGTTTTGAAGAAACTCCTGCGCCTTCTCCCTGCTTGAGGCATGCTCCGCGGTCACATCTTTCAGCGCTTGGAGTAAGTCGCGAAGGTCTTTTTCGCTCATCGTAGAACTCTCCCACAGTTATTATGCCAGTTGTTTATGTGCTTCGCAAACCGAATCTCGGCGGCCGCACCCGCGACGAAATAAACTAAAATACAACCAATAAAATCAGCAACTTAGCTCTCTCATTTTTGATCGCAGTTCATCCGAGAAAAGAGTCAAAAGCAAGCCACTAGTGACGGATGCATCGATAGAATTTGCTGCCGTCCTCGGGCTGATTTGCCGCACCCGACGATTGACCGCCGGATTAAGAACACCCCGACTGGCGCAGCCATTACGACTGAAGCGGCCGGATGAAAATCTCCCAAAAGAGTTCGGCCGCGCCTTGAAACGTGAGCTTCTCCTTGCTATTTCCAAATGATTGCATACCGAGAGCTTCAAAATAAATCATCTGATCATCGGTCTTAACCAGGACAGCTTCGTTCATACCCCCATGTCGGGGCTCGTCGGTCATTGAATATTCAATACTCTCGCTTCCCATCGTGCCTCCGGCGAGCGAGGCTGAGCCTCTGCAAACCTTTTCTCCGTCGCGATATGCCGCAGCCGTAAACCGATTAGCGTCTATCCTCCGGAAGCTCCGCTGCAATCCAGGATTTCGGCGAACGAGTTCTTCCAGGGAATTCTCAAAGAACTTGGCGATGTATTCGAACCCGTCGTGCCGAAACCTGTCTTTGTCGAGATCCGTGAACTGTTTGGTGACGCGCAGATTGCTGGACCGGATTGACTCTGAGGACGTGCTCCTCCCTTCGGTTGTTGAAGCTTCTTGAGCGCTACCTTTCGCGGTTTTTCCGAGATCCTTCAGCGCGTTTTTGATTGCCGTGACAACATCCAGAAATGCCTGATCGATGTTCGGCCACATCATGATCGGCCGACCATCCTTGGGCGTTGCCAGAAGCTTCCCGAAGGGTAAATCGTGCCAGTCGCAGGGTCGCAAAATGATGGGAATAACTCGCGCATCGCCCTGTTGATGTCGTTCGAGGGCACGCTTCATTTCCCGCTCGTAGCAGTAATCAGAAGCAATGAAATCCGGGCTTACAAGCAGGAGGATGACATCCGCTTCGTTGATTTGCCTATCAATCGCTGCTCCGAAATCCTCGCCGGCCGTGATACGGCGATCATGCCACGATGAGATTATGCCCTGCCGACGAAGAGCGGCGAGATGGGTTTCCAGCTGATCGCGAAGATCCTCGTCAACGTGGGAATAGGAGAAGAATAAAGTCGCCACCCAGCCTCCACCTAGTTGGTCCGGTGAGACGATTACGCTAGCCAGCGTCGAGCGTAACACACGGGCCGGGAAGGGCCATGTGCCCAGTGAGCGCACAACCGCTCCACCCGGCGGAGAGGGACGGCGGACTGGTCGGACTTTCTCGAATTATGCGCCCCCTAGGCACCGAAAAGGGTGCCAATTATGTCGTCCAATCCATGCGATGCAAGATGCTGAGCTACTGTCTTGCACCCGCGATTGCAGTTTGGACTTCGGGAGAGAACCCATCCAATCCCGAAAAGGACAAGGCCATCCCAAATCAAGTTCTCTTGTTTCCGCGACATCACGATTACCGGGCAACGGAGATAGAGCTTAGCGCCCACTTGACTCCTCTTCGTGGCCCTGCAGCTACGCCTTGGCAGCCAGCCTCAATGCTTTTCCGTTGGAGGCGCCACCAACAATGGCCCGAATCTGCGCTCCCAGTTCGCGATGGCATCCATCCATTCGCGCATGAACCTTCGATTCGGCTTCCCACGTGTTCTCGTGCCAGGAGCGCTCCTTCTGTTGCTGGTTGCGCAACGAAGCAACCCCGTCTGCGATTTCGCGGAAGCGCGTGACGAACTTGTCTCCCACGATGTAATCAAAGAGTTCTTGCGCTCTCTCGTCGCGGTCGCCGTCGGTCAACTTCAATCGAGCGATTTCAATCACGGCCTCTCGGATCACGGTAGCAAGAGAGATCGCCATCCGTTTCTCGACGACCGGGATGCCCTTCTCCACACAGAGACCCTCCCGCTTGCCGGGAAAGGCGCGGGTCACAATCATTACGTGTGGAGTCTCATACTGGCTCTGGTAGTGCTTTGCCTTCATGATCCAGCCGTGGCTCCAATCCAAGGTATCCTTGCTTTCGTAGATGATTCGGCCTGCAATTTTTGTTCCGTCCATGACCACGTGGACAATATCAGCCCCGCTGACCCCGCGACCGATTCGGTCGATCTTGTCTCCCTCGCCGCGAAACGCCTGGTTCAATTGCTGGTACAAGTCGATTTCGGCTTCGCTGCCGATCCGCTCTCCGCTTCGGGCTTCGAACCTGCGCGTAAGATCTTGCAGTTGCCCCTGCAGCCTGGTTTTTTCCGCCACGTGACGCATCTTGTCCTTCTGGCGCTCAATTTCTAGCTTCTCTAGTTGGGCCGCGCTCTCTGAAGTCGAAGAGCGAACGGCTTTGGCAACCTCTTTGTGAACGCGGTCCTCGAATTCCCGGCGAACCTCGCGCTCCGCGGCTTGACGAGCGGTTTTCCGCGCCGCCGATAGACGTTCCTCGTACTGTCTTCGTATTTTCTGCTTCTCTTGCTCGGCTCGTCCGGCGCGCGCCTTCGCCTCCCGGAGTTCCTGCTGAACCTGTTCCTTGGCACTGCGAGCCGCTCTCTTCCGCTCAGAGGTCAATCGAGCCTCATAATCGTCTTGCATCCTCTTTCGCGCTTGTGCCAGGACCGGGGACGCGAGCTTCTTCAGGCGAGTATCGAGTTCGTGTTGATGGACACCCTTGGGCAACGGCTGTCCGCAGAGAGGACATTTGTTGGGCATGTGCGAAGCTCCTTCTCACTCAGCCTTCGTTTCGACTAACAAGTTGGTACGCGTATTTTCCCAGGCCGACCAGGCGTCGCGAACATTACCGAGGTCAGCAACTTCGAGTCTGGGGTCGAACTTGTTCTGAATTCGTAACATGATCGGACCATACAACTCTTCCATGCCGCAGGAAAAAGTGCGAACGGCAACCTTGGGTGCGCCGGATCGAAGGAACGAGCGTTGGCAGTTCGTCGCCGTCGAGCGATAGCCTCCAGCGCGGAGAATCACCGTGCAACAGGCTCAGTTGAACGACATCACGGCAGCCACACGGGCACAGAAGCGCAGCCGACCATGGCGCACCATCACCGATCAGATAAAGCGACCTCTGTTTCAGGACGTCGGGGAGTTCATCGACACGTACAATACGCCAATAGTTTTTGGTAATCCATGGGCGTAGCAGCTTTCGCGCTGCGGTCACAACTTTCCGAGCGTACTTTTTCATGACAGAGTCGCTCTCTCGAGCAACGGCACCACATCTCCCCTTCCAACGTGCTTCCGCAACAACGGGCAGGGGGCCGCTTCTGGTTCAGTAAAAAACTGCATTTCGGAAAAGTTGACCGCCACGTAGGCGTAATTTTTGTTCGGGGTATTGCGATACGGGTGCAGTCGCGCAAGAAATTCGTTGACCACGAGCGAGGCGAAGAATGCATTCACGCTCACTACGGCAGGTCTGTCTTCGTCGACGCCACGCAGGTAGCCCTCCCGGATGAGCCGGCGGTACATTTCGGGGTTGGTCCTGCGCAGCGATTCGGCATCGACGCGGGCCATGCTGTAAACCTCGCGGCTAAGGAGACTCGATCCACCGGGCTGAATGTAGTGGAAGGCGCCGGCAATACGCTCGATGCCGCCTGCCCCGTCAGCGTCCAGGCGAACCCCGACATCAAAATAGGGCAGCAGATAGAAAGTGGCGATCCGGTTGAGCACATGCCTGCCTTCCACTCCATCCATGCAGCCAAACGCAACATCACATTCCGCTACCACCTTCACCGCCTCCGGCGTCAGGAGCGTTTGTTGTAAAGCAATCACTTCCTGACTGAGTCCTATGCGGGCAAGCGCGGATGCGAGCACATGCACTTTCGGCCGCGCCAAGTAGACATCTTCTTTGCCGCTGTTCACAATGCGATTCAGGTTTTTCTCCTCGGCGATATCGGGATCGACCAGCACCAATCGGCCAACACCCAAGCGCGCCAACTGCTCCGCCACGAAACTCCCGGTTCCAGAGCAGCCCACCACAGCAACGGACATGCTGCGCAACAGATCTGTCGTTCCGCTGCCGAAGGCCTGGGCGTGCCGCAGCGCAAAGCTCCCTTGCGACAACCGGCGCTCGGTCCAGATGCGAATGTCATCGCCGACAGCCATTACGGATGCAAGCGGTGCGATGATCCTGCCGTCTTCGCCCAGGACGCGCCCGAATAGTTCTCCATCAGGAAGCATGATCAGGCTGGCATGCGGCAGGGAGTCATCGAGCAGGCTAACGATCGACGCAAACAGCGCACTGTCAGAGGCGTCATCGGTGGCGGAGAATCTGCGGTAATCAACGCCATGACTGTGCACTTTCACAATCGCCAACCCGCGTCCGTAGGCTTCCGCGATGAGAGCGTCGACATGTTCGGTGGGCCAAGTCACACGGTCGGCGTGCCGGTCACAGACGTCGTAAGGAATGGGCACGATTTTGCGGACCGTCAGCACATGGTGTTCCGCGCCTGCCCTACGACCACAGAGAAGGAGGGCCACTGCTTCTTTTTGGTCTCCAGGGAACAGGTGTTCGCGTAGTGCATCGTGATGCCGCTGGGTCATGTGAAGCGTGAATTTCATATCGCCCTCGAGAACTCCCGCTGTAACCACTCGTCCACGAGCGCCAAGTGACTTGCGACGTCATCGACGCCTGAACGCCAAGGATTGGCGCTCGTGCGGTGGCGCGACCAGCGTTGCCATGCGGCTCCCGCAATGTTCTGTGTCGACAAGGCGCCGATTGCCCGGCCATCTCTCCTGGCCAAATGGGGGTTGAAATAGACCATGTCGATCTGGCTGTCCGAGTAATTATCCGGAATGAGCAGCGCCAGGCTTGTCTGCTGGTGGTTGTATCCGGCGGGAAGCTTCCAATCATGAATGATCAGCCAGCGCGTCAGACCATCGCGCAGCGCCTCCCAGGGCAGACCCAGCCGGTCGAGGTAGGCTTCATCTGATTCGGGCAGGTGGAAGTCCTGCCGACGACAGAGGGCCTCGAGACCCTCTGTCGTACCTTTCGGCATGGTGGTGAAACGCTCGATATGGTGGGCATGAAGATGGACCACCTCGTCCGGCTGAATCGGTTTCGGCTGATGATGCCGACGGTGCTCATAGAGCTTGAACTGAGCCGGGGTTTTCCCGACCAAGGCGAGGATCTCAGCTCCGGTGACCTCGGGCCGATCCACCGTGACCTTCTCCTTGTCCACACGAATGACATAGTGCCGAGCACGTGGCAGTGGTTTTTCTTCCAGAGCAAAGATCTCGATCTCGACAACTTCGAGGATTTCTTCCGCAGGGATAACATGGTCCATGGCGAGAGCCCTCCTTGGGCTCAAAAATACTATACCATAAATAGCCATCAAACAGCCAATAAATAATCAAATTATGTATATAAACTACTTGCAAAATTGGCCAAATGGAGTATATTTGTTCTCGGGAGGCCAATGAAAATGAACCAGAAGCGCACGATGACTCTTAACCTGACGGATCAGGAGATGAGCGTGCTGGATCAACTTTCAGTCCAGAAGGACTTGAGTAAGACTGCCCTGATCCGTCAAGCACTTAGGCTCTATCAACTGGTTGACGCCCGCATCACCCGTGGCGAAAAGCTCTTTTTTGAGGACCAGGACAAGCAGAAGGCGGAGTTGATGGTTTTGTGAGAGAAACGATCCAAATCATGGACGCGCAGACCGGCGCACCGGTCGACGCGGAGATTTTCGACGAGGTGGCGTTGGCCCATTTCATCGAAACGCAGGCGGAGTGGCGGCCCGTCATCCTGGCGGCAGCACGGGCCCTGTCGCAGCAACCGAACCAGGGGCTCCTGATTCCGCGGCACTTCCACTGGGACTGGACCCGGAAGGAAGCCGAGTTGAAGCTCTTGGCTGTCAAGTTTTATGGCCTCGGCTGTGAGGGCAAACTCCAAGGCATCATGAAAGTTGAGACCGTGGCCCACTCCTGCCGCCTTCCCGAGCAACAGGGGAAGCCGCTGGTCTACATTGATTATGTTGAATCGGCGCCCTGGAATATTAAGAAATTGATGGGGGCGCTCGGACAACCGCAACGTTATCGCGCCGTGGGAACTCGTCTTTTCGAGGCGGCCGTGCTGCAGAGCCAGGAGGAAGGATTCCGCGGCCGGCTCGGCCTGCATTCTCTCCCCGGTTCAGAAGGCTTTTATATCAATGAGTGCGGCATGACGCCGGTCGGCCGTGATCCGCACAAAGAGAACCTGCTCTGGTGCGAATTTACGCCCGAACAAGCAGAGAGATACTTGGCAGGAGAATGATTATGAAGTTCAATAAGGACCGGAATTGGCTGACAAAGCGAGCAGAGCAAGAGGATCGGCACTTCATTTCCGTGGGTGGCTTGATTTCGCGAATCGATCCGGAATGGCAAGCGGATGTATCGAGCGTGCCGAACGTGGAGACCACGAAGACGGCGTTTGTTCGTTTGCTTCAGCTGGCAAGGCGCGAGCGGCGACTGTCTTTGGAGCAACTCGCGCAGAAGGCGGATGTCGATCTAGGGGAGCTGGTGAAGATTGAGTCGGACGAATCCTTCAAGCCAACTCCCCGAACCATTCACCAGCTGGCAGAATTTCTTAAGTTGCCGGCGAAGAAATTGATGGCATTAGCTGGCCTTCTAAAAATCAAAGACTTTGGCCTGCAACAGGCCAGCGTGAGATTTGCCGCGCGCTCGGAGCCGGTGGAGGATGTGAGCCCGGAGGAACACGCTGCTTTTGAGGAATATGTGAAGTTCTTAAATGAACAATGAGAAACCGCTTTCTGGATGAACGCACGGCCCGGGACATCGACATCTTGGTCGCGAAGATTCTTCGCGGCCTGGGGAGGCCGGAACCACCCCTGGTTCTGGACGATGTCCGGGCGTTGCAAAAGCTCGATCGCCATTACTACTCATCTTTGGACGATGGGCCTTTGCGCGAGTTCGTCAGCCAAGCCTACATCGGAGCCAAGCAGGTTTTCTCCCGGCCTACCTTGATTCTCGATGTGGTCCGCAAGCGCTCGTTGAAAGCTCTCTATCTGCCCGATCGCAGAAGAGTTTTGATTGACTCCTCGCAGCCCAAGCTCAAATGGCGCTGGAGCGAAACCCACGAGATCATTCATGACGGAGTTCCGTGGCATCAGGATGCGATGTTTGGCGACACCGAATACACGCTGAGTCCGGATTGTCACGAGCAAATCGAGGCCGAAGCCAACTATGGCGCCGGGCGCCTATTGTTCTTCCAGGACCAGTTTCGGGAATTTGCCAGCGGGTCGGAGCCAACCTTCGAGCTGATTAAGGCTGCCACGAAGCTTTACGGGAATACGATGACTTCCACCCTCTGGCGCCTCGTGGAGGCGCTGGATATCCCAGCTCTCGGCATCGTCGGTTCCCACCCACGAGGCAGCGCCGATCCCGATCGCCCGGCGCAACAGTGCCGCTATTTCATACGCTCCCGAGCTTTCATGGAACGGTTCGGCAGCATGACGGAGGACGCAGCCTGCGCGGTGCTTCGGGCACACGCTTCCTTCAAGAGGGGTGGGCCAATCGCAAATGTCGACGTAACGCTTGTCGATGACCGGGGCGAATCGCAGCTGTTCCACCTCGAATCCTTTTACAACGGGCACCAGGCGCTGACGATTTTTACCTACAAAGGTCCGCTGATTGCTCGAATGTCGGTATCTTCTGTCGCACTCCCAAGAAAGAAGATCGTCACCCGATAGTAGAGCAGTAGATTCTGAGGGTGTACTGATTGTCGGAGGCGGGGCCGAGGAAGCCCCTGCGAATAAAGTTCATACACTGCAGGCGAAGACGATTCGCGTTTCGACTCTGGGTCATCTCTAGCCTGTTCGGTCCGGATCTCTTTGGTAGATCGATAGCAGAATCACTCAGTTTGTGCCGTCGTCGCACCTGATGGTCTGACTCATCTCGGCGATCGCGTGAAGGGAGCTCTTCCGCCCTCCCGGTCTTCCATCTTTCATTTTCCAGCCCGATCGAGATCACCCAGACCGTAGATCATTTTGTCCCACAGTTTGTTGTCAGAGCACAGCGGAACGCCATCGACCTCTCCGTCTGCTCCGCCATCGGCTTGCCGCAGATACGGCAACCAATCTTGATGAGACAGAACGAAGCTCTTAAACCTGTTTCCGAGCTTCATGTATTTTTCGACCGAAGCAGAATCGTTGCTAAGAAGGAAAAAATCGTCGACGCGGCTGTCCTCGATTGGGAAAGCGGGTGGATTCAAATGGTGCCAAAACTTGGCGGCCCACACGAGCCAGTTGCTCGTCTCGCGACCATTCTTGTCAATGAGTGGCTTCACAAACGGACGATAGAGGGTTTCAATTGCAGTCCGATCATCTACTTGAGACAAAATCGGCAGCGCACCACTGGATATCCGGTCGTACTCCTCGCGGTTCTGAAAGATATCGCGGGCGATATCGGGAGCAAGCTTAAGGGCAGCCGGACGACCTGCAACTCCGCCATAGTCGTCCCCTATGAACGTGACCTGACGCTCGATTTTTCCGAGAGTTGACCCCAAGCCCTCGGCAAACATGTCGTGGGCGCGCTTGTCGAGGTCGGGATTCTTAACGCAACCGTACAGGCCCTCGTTGTAGACCTTCACGGCCAGGCATGCCCGGTCACGCGTGACCGTCTGGTAGGTGGTGACCTTCCTGCTCACCGTCCGACCTTGTCCACCTTTGAAATCCTCCAGCTGAAGTAGTTCTTATAGGCTCCCAAAAACGCTTCGCGGGCAGCCTTTTCGCGGGCCGACGGTTGTTCGAGCACAGCCTCGGAGGAAGGTTGATTCGCGTATTCTGCGATTAATTCAAAGCTCCTGCGCTGATTATCTAGCCATTGCGTGGCGTTGCGAAACTCGCAAGCTCTGTCAGCCAGTTCCCTGAATTCCGGAGTCAGATCTTGGGCGTGGCCAGCCTGAGCATACATGGCCCACTCGTTGATCACCGCCTCGGCGAGTTCGTCTGGACTTGTGTTTTCAATGCGTCTCTGGAGAAAGATCTCTTCCAGTTCAGCGAGCGAGTAAACACCGTCCGCCAGGTTCTGCATTTCTTCCGCCGAAGCACGCATCCGATGGTCGATCTCGAACCACGTCTTGCCGCGGTCCGCTTGAATTTCAACGACGTGCCCTTCAGATCTCAACGTCCGGATCGCAACTTCGATCTTTTCCTTCGCTAGGGTCATAAAACTACCAGTACCATTCTGAAGGCGAGAAGGGCTCCCATGCAATAGTTACCAAGGTGAGGTTGCGGCAGGACGAGCGAACCGCTGAGACTGGAACAGATAAAGGTGCCGATGACGGCGTCGAACAAACCGACAACTGGTCACAAAGGGACAATTCCGCTGCCTCCCAAGGCGACAGTCCCCTTCTTTTACAAGTACTCAAGCCTGGCAACTCCCGAGCACCTGGAACGGCTCCGAATCATTATTCAAGAGTATGAACTATACCTGCCAAATCTTGATCAGCTAAACGATCCCGCCGACGGAAGACCACGCCTCGCGCCGTTGTCCGAGGAGGAGATGAGCCACTTCCTGTACCAAAAGCTCGTGCAGCGGAGCCCGAACATGTCACGCGTAGAACTGGAGAAAGAAAAGGCAATCATTTACTACAATGTCAAACGGCTTGGCACCAAGGGGCTGCAGAGAAATCTGACCGAGATTCTGCACGCGGAGTTGAAGGACTACCGTATCTACTCCATGTCGAAGCGCTTCGACAACCTCAATCTCTGGGCCAAATACGCGGGGGATCATGCCGGATATTGTTTGGAGTTTGTGAACGAAGGGCCGCTGTTCGAGACGGCGAGGGATGTGTTGTACGAAGACTCACTCCAGATGGATGTCAACAATCCGGATCACACCAATGGCTTTTGGTTCTTCTGCAAGCGTCCTGAGTGGAGCAACGAAGAAGAGGTCCGGCTCGTCTTGCCGAAGGGCATGGGCTCCAAGGTGAAGCTGGAACCACGCTGGCTGAAGCGATTGATCTTGGGGAAAAGCGTATCCGCACATAACGAGCAGGTCATTCGGGCTTGGGCAAGGCAACGAGTCCCCGAGTTGGCGATCGTCAAAGCCCGTTACGACACGGTCGATCAAAAGGTCATACTCGGCCCCTAGTCCGCTTCAAACCGCATAGACGGAACGTGACAGTTCCGTAAGAGCACTGACTTCTGCTCTCCGTGTCACAATCAGTTGATGCTGGCGAGGAAATGCCGCGTTGTTTCCCGTTATCACTACTCTTCTTGAAATCGTGACCAGACACTGGTCGACGTGATACTTGTTGCGGTCGATGGAGGCAAACTCCTGAACCACAAATGCGAATATGTTGTCACGATTCTCCGGGCGAGAAGCCCAATCCGGATCGTCATACAGTCGGCACAGGAAGCCCCCACCGGGTAAGGGCTGGCAACAATTCGCATTCGTCTTGACCAAGGGCGCGGCGTTAACCGTTCCCGGCGTATTAATTCGATGAGCAATCGGAGAAACGTCAGCGACTATAAGGCCTGGGGCGTAGATCGGTTCGCTGAACTTCTGTTTTTTCTCCTCCAGGATATCTCTGATCAACTGCCATTCCCGTTCGGGAGAGTCAATCGTTCTGGCCGGCTGTTTTGCGTTCGCTTCAATCCAGATCCGCTTGCCATTCTTGTCGGCCCACAGGTCCGGAGTCTTTCTGTTCTGTTTGCCAGCCTCCGGTACGAATCCCACCTTGTAGCCATTCGCCGCAAGTGTCCCGACGATATAGAAGAGAAAGTGATTGCCAACCGCGGATGCTGCATCGGTTGCAAACCGCGTCAACTCCCTCTTGAACTGGGGATCTTTCTTGTCCGTCACGTACCACACGGCCTTTCCTATGGGGCCGAAATAGGACAGATCAAGAGCGGCATCCTCCAGATCGGCTCGGGCTGCGCTGAGACGTTTTGTTCGCCAAAAGCTCAGGAGAGCATGCAGCTGGTCGCCAATGGGCAGCCGACTGAGATCCGAATCTCCGATTATGAGGTTGAACAGATACGCGCACGCCTCGATCCAGTAGGGCAAGGCGTTCGTTTCCTCGTTGGCTGGGTTGGCGAGGATGGTTTCGTCGACTGGAATGTTGGTATAAGCCATCAGGTTTTGTAATCAGCGTGCCCAGGAGGGCGCCACAAGGAGAAACCCGTAACGCCGGCTGAAATTTCGTCGCTCACTTTTGTCGTATCACCATATAGCAGAAAACTGCTCGTCGGAGACCCGCGAGCCGCGCAGGCACGTTAGGAGATGTTCCAGACTCCCTCCTGACAGAGCGGCGGTGGGAGCTCTGATGGCCGTGTGCGCAGTAGATGGCCTCAAGCTTTGTGGCGGGCCTTCCATTTTGCCCAACGGGCACGCTGAGCTGCGGCGATTTTTCTTCGAGCAGCGAGCGACATAGGTTTTCGTCTACCGACCAGAACTCGCTTCGATCTTCCGTTCCCACTTTCCAGGTTGCCCAAGGCCGTCAGGGCGGTGTTCAGTTGCTCCACCTCTCTTTGCGCTCGATCCCGCTGCGTTTTCAACTCCCGCACGATCCCACCCAGATTCGGCATGATTCCCCCTCGGGCAGAAATTGTACCAGCCTACCGACTGGAGAGAATTTTCTGCTGGAATCTCCCCCCTACTGCCGCTTCCCGGAAACTGATTTCCCTTTCAGGAGTAATGTCATGAGGCTGCGTCGCAATGAATATTGTCCCGTCCACCGATCGTTGTTTTGCTGTGGTCGCGAAGCGATACGAGAAGAAAACAAACCGAGAATCGTGAGGATGGGGGTGCAGCGCGTCGAGGATCCGCACCATCCGCGTAGATATCGGGAACTTCGATCGCCTGCCGAGATGCGGAAGCTGCTGAACCGCAAGATCCGGCTACAAGCTGGCATATGCGCGATCTGCCACGAGGAATTCACCGATTACAACGATATCGTGCCCGACCACAAAAATCCGAAAGGAATGGGAGGGTCGTGGAGAGACGACCATCCGGACAATATCCAGGCCACACATTGGTGGTGCAACGAAGAGAAGGGATCGACCAGAATGGATGACTGACGGCCCATCAGCAGTCCGGACAGGGAATACCCGCATGAAATCTGATCGTTATTAATCAGCGGTGTGCCAGCTGTGTGCCGGAATTGAGGTGGAGAGTTCGGGAAAAAGCCAGCGCAGCATTTACCCTAGATCCGGAGAATATGACTTCTTTTGATAAGATTCCCAACAGTGTCCAATTGTCGACACGATCGCGCCGAGAATGAGCCAAAACTTGGCATCTTTGAGGACAGTGGCTATTTCAATAGGCCGCAACCTCGCGTTTTCGTTGAGCGCTGGCAGCTGATTTTGCTTTACGGCAGATATTGCCGAACTCTTCCTCTGTTGGTTGTGACGCGACCATCATATTTTTGCACCACGGACACTCGGCTAGATGAGCTTGCTGGCGTTGGCCCAAGCTATCAAAATTGTAGATCTGCTCAGGAGTCAGGCAATCGGCCGTTGGGAATTGGGGAATTGCCTGAGGATCGGTTGGTCCAGTCATCTTCGTCAGCAGTTCCTCGAAGGACTCCGTGCCGCTCGCGCCTTCGATCACATGATCAAAGAACGGTGTCCTCGGAACACTTCCGACCGTCTCAGTTGGCATGAAAGACGCGCTAGGCTGTTTCGCCAGCAATTGAGCTAATGTCGATTTCTTCGCTGTCGCCATAAATCCCTCTTTTCGCTCTCATATAACTAAACCGCCGCCAAGGCCGAGTTTTTACAGCCATAATGCAATTATAATCATCCTGTTTTCATAGCATTAGCGAGCCGTTCCCGGAGCCGATGGATACGAACCGCAGCATTCGCGTAAGAAATATGGAGTTGTTCCGCTATTTCATCCAAAGTGTCGCCCTCCATTAACAGGTTCACTAGAATCCTATCGCCCGAGTTGAGCCGTTCCAGCAGGTCATGCAGTTGATTCTGTGCTTTTTGATGCTGTTGAGGAGTGATCGAGCCGGGAACGAAGTCGCATAGTGTGACATCCAACCCAGTGACGTACCTGCCTTCTTTTTTGACCAGATCAAGAGCCGCATGTCGGGCGATGGTAGCGACATATGCCAAGAAGTCGTTCGGATCGACGAATTCTGTGAATTCGGAATACTCGAACAGTCTCTGAAAGACCACCTGAGTTGCGTCTTTGGCCAGCTCGTCATCGCCATTTACAACTCGGTAAGCAACAGCATACACAAAGCGACGGATAAGACCATAAAGACTTCGCCAGAGGTTCTCATCGGCCGGGTATTTGCGCAGCGACTCGAGCAGTAAACCAAGTTGTGCGGTCGACGTTTCCTTTTCGCCCATCTCATGATTCCCATTCAGGATGAAGTTTTTTGCACGCAGCATTGATCGCCAAGTAGATGTTAAGGCATTGAACGTACGTGTCGCGATCAGGAGCGTTCTCATCGTCAAAGCTAGCCTGACCTAGCAGTACGAAGCGAAGAGTCTCGGTGGCGATCTTGTCAAGTTCGTCTTCACTCAAATCTTTCTGTCTGCTGGGGACGGTTGCTCTGATCTCCTCGTCCAGACTTCTTGCGGGACTCTGGCCCCATGAGATGGTCCTGAGCTTCTGGTAGTTCTTCTTCATTGCTTCTTTTTGACCGGATCCGGTCGCACGCTTGATCTCAAAACACACCGAGAGAAAATAACGGTAGGCTGCGGGGTCGTAGCCCCACAGAAACGGCAGCCAATAAATGACGGCATAAGCCGGTCCGAGAAATACATCACTGTGCCCCAGTTCTTCGCACTTGATGTTGTGGACGACTGCCCTTGCTTTTGCGGTGGCGCAAGGCGCACAGACTTCATTTGCCGAATTCACATTGTGTATGCACGTTGAATTTCCAGTGAACCCGGAATAACCTGCCGACCCAAAGCTTGGAATGAGACGGTCAAGCCATGCGGCCATACGCGAAACGTTGTCTTTTGCGGCCATCTCATTTCGGACCTCGCGGAAGCGTTGAGGATCTGCTCCTTGGAGGGACTCCCACGGAAAACTGCCCTCAAGGACGCAACCGGCCAACACGATGCGATCAAAGCTCGACCAACATAATTCCCGAAGGGCACGCCCCGAAAGATAGGTGCCAAAGCTGTGGGCAATTAGACACGGGGGCGGTCCGCCTTTCTTAAATCTTTCACTGAGTCTTATCCTGAATGTTTTAACCGCCCATGAACGATATGGATATGCACCAATGAACGACAAAAGAAAGATCATGGCGAGAGCGAGCGTGATTCGTCCCGCTCTCCGCACAAACCGAGTCGCGATCGCTGCGATCAGTAACGCCCCGAGAGTCGACCAAACAAACGGATTGAAAACGAGTTCGGTACCGAAGAAAAATCGATAGTGGTTGTACTTGATCGGCTCAAAATTAAAAAAAACTTTGAGAGCCTCCGCTACTTCTTCCTGCCACTTACCGTTGGAATTGACCCCGTGAACTGTGATGACACGAAACTTGTTTGCGGAACTACTCTGACTCACAAGTGCATTCCTTTAGGGGAATAGGTAGTATTCTCGAACTTCGGGTTGTAGTCAATAACGATCATGAGTGGACCTACTCTGGCAACCTGCCTCACTAATCCGTTGTTACTGGATTGGTGAGGGAGTGGCCTAGCTTACGGCCCGAAGCCGCGGCCCCGCCGCCGCTGGACATTGAAGGAGCGGTCGGTGCGGTGGGTGGTGGTGGCTGAGAACCATCGAAAGATGACAGCGCTGGCTGGTGCCAAGGCTACAAATATGTACGCCCGTCGTCATTTCAGCCGACCACCCAGGCGTTCGAGGTACTCGTCAAGGCAGAACTAAAACTAAGGCACATTCGGCCGATTAGCGGACTGCTCTTTTAGAGCGGTGATGGATCCGCTCGCTGCTAGATACGCGTGGGCCAATTGTATGCATGATTTCATGCGCTATCGTGTAATCTCACTCCTATTTGTAGCCTAGTTGCTTCGGCAGTGTTGCCGTTGTGACCCAGTTCAGTGGCTTCGAAGCTCTGGCGCTACTCACCGGCGGATTATAATTTCCATCGTAGCCGATAATGGTTAGCACAATTCTAAGGACAATGTCCTGCAAGTGCTGAGCGATGCGCAACGCATCGAATGGGTCATGAGTGCGATTCGCAAAATCAAAATGCCCACCATGTGCCGTCAATCCGCGGTACATGGACAAAACATCTGTCCAATTGCGTCCATCCGGACGCGGGTTACTGTGATAATGCGAGCCAACGATATTCGCGTCGGGAAGATTGAATCTCTTTAGCAAGTCGACAACCGCCAATCCGAACTTTCTGTCGATATTTGCTACGTTTGATCGTGCGCGATCAGCGATTGTATTCAGTCTCGCCGCAGCTGCATGGTCTCCGCTTGACGCGGCTTGTTGTGCGAGCTGCCTGATGTTATCTGATGCGGACGATAGAATTTGCAGTACTGTTGCCCGTGTTGAGGAGGCAATTCCATCGAGAAGTTGCTGTGTAGAGACCCCATAATGGTGACAGAGGCTCTCTATTGCGCTGCAAACATGCCCCATCCGGTCCTCCATTGGCTGGTTATCGCGGGCTGCCAGCCCTAGATGCAGGATGGCCATCCCAACCGGAGCATTACCGAACTCACTGGACTTTTGTGCCTGGCTCAGCAAACGTCCTATGCCACCCGGGTGTATGGACTGAATAATTGCAGAGTAACCCGGAACGTAGTCATCGGCCCCGTGGTTTGCGTGGATGCGCCTAACCAAGCCGCCGTGGGAGTCTCGGAACTCGATCCAAGGGAACGTCACCCTCGAACCTGTCGCGAGTCCGAGGAGTAAACAGAAATCGAACGGGAACCACTCCTGCACCTCGTCAAAGTCGATGCTTTGTCCTGGAATTTCGCCAACCATGATTGACGTGATGACAAATCGCTGCCGGCCTTCGCGCAACAAACTTGCGCGCTCGTCGTGATCTGGAAGTGGTTCGATAAATGCAACATTGCCCTGATACTCAAAGGTAATGAGCCGACTCGAATTCCATCTAGCAAGAGTGGTTCTCTGGAGCTCTTCTGACGACAATCCGTTCGCAATAGCTGCGGGTGGCTGCAACCGTAACGGATGTGCGTCAACCTCCGCACTGAGGTGACGCGGATAATCTGTAAGGAAATTCCAAAGCGGCAAGACCCAGTACTTGGGCGCTCGTGCATCCTTCTGATCGAATTGGGACCGCAAGAGTCGAAAAGTTAGAGAACCGCCCGTCTCTCCCCAGGTAAAGCCTGGGTCATAATGTACCATCTTGGTGGCAGACAGAGTACCTTCGGTCGAAGTTACGGTAAAGCTCGTGCAGGGGTTGAGCTCTAGGCCCTGGATCAAACTGACATTTCCCGAAGTTGAACTCCCGCCACGACTGATAAACTCCCATAAACCAAACTTCATTACGTGAGCGGCCGGCAGGTCTGAAAACGTCAGTGTTGCGGACGCCACTCCCTGCTCGTCGAATTTGACGAGAGTTGGTCCCTCGACAACTCCTGATGGATCTGAAAACTCAGCGCGTCCGTGGCCCTCGTACACGAATTCATCATGAAACCAGATCATTTTTGTTTCCCTACCGGCACCCGATACGATCAACACGAGGCAATAAGACTTCATGCATCGGGTATCCGCGATTGGATCCGCAATCGGGCAATTTCACAGGTTGGCTTTTTCCCACCTTCCGAAATAGCCGACGGTGCACGAATTGGCTCGGTTTGTGATCGGAGGTTCGCCACTTATTGGTCAGCGGGCATTTGCGCTACTACACTCTTCCGCAACATTTCTTTGCCTTTCTCCCGCTACCACAAGCGCATGGCTTGTTTCGGTCCGCGCCAGTCATCGGAGTTCCGCGCGTTTGCGCAATAAACTCCATCGTGGAATGCGGGATCGTTAGTTCTTCTCGCCCATCTGGACCTTCAATCGTGACCCTATCCCCCTTGCGGACCACGCTGGTTAACACAGGATCGTCGGTAGGCTCTTCAAGATGGATGCCCTTTCCCGCGTACCATCTACGATCGAATATGGCAGAGAAAGAGTCATCGAGGTATACACCTTCAGCAATGTTGAGATGGCCATACTTCAGAAAATAGCCAGCGAAGTTTAGCTCATCACCCGTCTTCACTCTCCCGTGCATCGCCTCGCGCGCAGCGAGATAACTGATGAATTGACTGGGAGTATTCAGATACTGAGCAATGGTTTCAAAATCGAGAAGATTAACGGATACAGGAAACGGTTCAGATTTTGCCTTACTCAATTGGTAAGAAAGATCGGTCCCAAACATCCCACGTGGGGTAATCGTGACGCAGACGATGAAGATCCGCTTGACCTGCGAACGATTCAGGGTAAGCCGCCCTCGCCCCTTCTCGTCGTAGAGAACAGTCTGTTCATCGCCAAGGATGCGTTGTTTGACCTCCAGTGCTTGTTCGTAGGCGTACTGCACCGAATTCTCGAAATCATTCTCATACTTAATCAAGTCGTCGCCGCCGCCCGCGAAACCACGAACTCTACTGTTCTTGCATTCAAAGAGCACCACCGTCTCGGCATGCACCACCAGAATGTCTTTCTCGTGACTACCCTTCTCAATGAAGTAATTCTGATGAATTTCGGTCGGACCGAAGATCGTCTTGAGCCGTTCCGTGACAAAAGATTCTGTGAGCTTGTCTCGCTTCTTCAAATAGCGATCCCTGAGGGCATCAGTCTGCAAAATTTGACGCTCCATGATCTTCGCTACGATACGGTATGCGTTTGCGGGATCGAGGAACAAGAATGAGTGATCTGGCAACGTAATCAGTGTCTTGAATTCCAGAGGATTCTCTTCGTGGGGATACTTGAAATCGAGTGATACCTGACCTGGCGACATTGCGAGCGGATCGGTCAGCTCTTTCGAGAGCGGAGTAAGGCCTTTCTCCAACTCCTCAGGCGAGAAGACATACAGTCCCTGAAAACGACCTCCATTCGCTATCATCCTCTCTTCGAGCTGAATGGTTCTACCTTCGGCACGAATTGACTCAAGGGCGAAGGGATCATCGACGAAACGATCGCGCAGCCGCTCCACATCGCGTCGGATCACCAATCCCTCGGCGACAGCGTCCCCCGCCCGTGCCTCAACTATCTTGATCAAGGTATCGATCCAGGCCATGATGTCCGCGAAACGGACGCCGAAGCAGGGGCGGAAGAAGACATCGTCAAATGGTTCAAACCGGGTGAGTGCCCAGCTTTTGATCTGCTCCGGAAAAGCGAGCACGTCTGGCTCTCGTACCTTCATTGCCAGTCCGAGGCGGGCTAGAAACTCAGATTCTGAGCCTGGCGATACGCCGGGATCATAGATAGCACCAATCCGATACACGTCGAAGATGTCTTCGATCAACCGGTCGATCTTGTCGTAATCAGGTTCCTTTGCCTCAGCTGCATCCTCTGTTTTCCAAGGCAAAGAGAGCAAGACCGCCCACAGGTATCGCCATTTCACCCAATAGCCATCCGGCATCTCGCGCTTGTCGATACGAGCGAAGTGGGTCTTCAGCAGGTAGTGGTTAAGTACCCAGAGCGTGGGGTATTGCCGGAGTTCGTCACGAAGCTGTGCGACCAACGGATCAAGGGCGCGTTCGACCCTCTTCCGGAAGTCCATCGGCTTTGAAGCGTTGGTCGCCATTTCTTCACATGCCTAATCCGTTGGCTCCATTCAGAGGATCGGACGATTGAGCGATCGCAGCCAATCGTCGAAGGCAGCATTGAATTCAGCTTCAGCGACCACATTTAGCCCAAACAGCTTCGAACTCATTGGGCGCAGCGCCAAGACAAGATCGTGCGATGCAGGATTTGCCCAAAGAGCATCGAGGAAGGCTCGAACGATCAGGCTCTTCTTTTGAAACAGCAGCGGCTCTCGCTGCAACGCGACAAAGAGCTCCAGAAATAGCCGCACAAGCATGCCATTTGGCATTGCGATCTCGCGGAAGACCTCGATCGTTTGTTTCAGCGGGAATCGCGCCGCACCAAACTCAGAAAGCCTGCAGGCCTCCAGTACGCATGCAGAATCGAAGAATGTCAGCGTGTAGCCGCAGCCGATGAGCTTAGCCACTGCCTTGTTGTAATCGTCCTTGGAAAGGACGCCGGCTTCAACGAACGACAGGAGAACAATCTGGGTCCAAGTCCGTTTTGCACCGAAAGTCGAAGCGGCCAGGATGCCCAGTGTCGAGTCATCCGTCCAGAGCATCAATTGGTCCTTGCCCGCCACGGCCATAGTCTCTGCCCCGTAAACCCCGAAGCACTCCTTCATTTGATCTCGTTCCTCAGGCAGTACCGCTGCTAGTTCTGTGGCGGGCAGCAGCTGCACGTTCTGCCGAAAACTGTCGAGGAACGCTTGATTCTCCAACCGCAATTGTTCCGCGGCCGCCGCGTCCTGTTCCTCCCAAACAAACCTATCCTTCTCAAACCGCACATTGGCTCTTCTCCCTGATCCCTGGTGGTCATCGAGCAGAGTGTCATGCAACTCCTCCCAGGTTCCCTGGGTGACGACAAAGCGATACAGCTTCGTCGTGAAGAGCCATTCGAGGCTGAGCAACCGAATCGTGGCGATGGCGGTGAGGTCGACTAGTACTAGGGGTCTTTCCCGCAGCAGTAACAGGCTGACATCCGGTTCTCCGGGTGCGCCTTCGAAGCACTTCACCGGCAATCCCGGGGTGTGTGCTACGTGCTCAATGGCCTGGTAGGCGTTTTTGCCGAAACTAGCACCATAGACGTGAAGCGTGGCCGGATTCTTTGCGTAAAGCTCCTGGACATTCTCCAGTTTTTTCGCCCGATTCTGCAGGTCGGTCATGATGGTGACCATACCGGGTTGCTGAATCGCATCGGGCGGTCCGACGTAGACAGATTGAAGCATGGTTGACGGACCAAACCTGACCTGCAGCTCGGTCATGCAATCCTGAAAGCGCCGGACATACTTCGTCTGGATCTTCCGGATGATGGCTTCGCGATTGGCCATCGGCGCGGCGGCGAGCACAAATTTGTCTCCGACGCGCTTTCCGATGAGGCTGACGGCCCGCGGATCGGTCAGCGAGATCTCCTCGAAATCCCGGACAGGCTTGTCGGTATCTTCCAAAACAAGCCACCGGAATTCGCCGCTGCCGACCTCCTGGCAATACACCGCGGAATCAGTACCGACAACGTCGAGATCCGGAGATTCGTCATCGTGATGCGGGCGCATCACGACAACCTGAATGTAAGCCTCGTGTGCCTCCTGCCGGTCGAAGTGACCACGGAGATAGCGATACCCGTAGTCGATTGCGTCGTCGTAATTCGCGCCTTGCCGCAATAGTCCCAACACCGGCAGGATGTAATGAATGGGAAGCTCCTCTACCGCGGGAAGGTCAGAGACCTTGGTACGGACGAGTTCCGGCCTACCATGCAGCAGCGCGGTGATCGACAGTCTCAGCTGGGCGAGCTTGTGCCCAGGATGCAGTCGCAGAAACTCCTGAAGTCGGTCAATGGCCTTCTCGCGGTCGTACTGCTCCAGGTGCTGAACTTCGAACTCAAGCATCTGCCAGTCCGGTGGCCGCCGACTGTGGAGCTGGTCGCAGATTTCAAGCACTATCTTATGCAGGTGCAGGTGGTCAGTGCACGCAATAAGCTGACGGGGATCAAATGTTGGGATGTCTCTGTCAAATAGCTCTTGGAAGATCGGCAGAGCGTCCTTAGCCCGGTCCAACTGCATCAGCAGTCCTGCAAGGAACTCCTTCGTTCCCGCCTGTACTGCGTCCGAGAGGTTGGCCAATACCTCATCGACAAGCCGATTCGCGGCTTCCCGCTCATTGCGACCGAGGTGAATGAGCAAGTCAACGGCAAGCGCCGTGACCGGATGAATGGCAGAACGCCGCCTATTCAGATAGTTGCTGGCTGCGTTCCAGTCCTCAAGTCGTGCCATGAACTGCACCGTGCTGACGACGAAGGAATCCCGCATTCGCACAGGAATGGTAGCAACATCTACTGAGGCGGATACTTCCACCGCGCGGGCAAGGTCGCCAGGCTTACCACGACTGGCTAACGTTTTCGCGTAGAGGATCACGATGTCGGGGCGAGCTTCCTGCGCATAGCCTTCGGCCAGCAGGTCGATCGCACTATCTGTCGCTCCCGCCATCTGATGTGCCTGCGCCATCAGCAGAAGGACGTGCAAGAGATTGGGAGTCAGCTTGTACGCAGCCTTCGTGTCCTGAATCCCCAGATCAGATTCTCCGTTAAGGAAATGCAGTTGCGCCCGAACCGCAAGGGCTTCTGCGGTCGGCCACACACCTTCTTTTTCGCTCTCGCTGACTTCAATTGCCTTGGTCGCTTCCTCAATCGCCTCCTTCAGGATCGCCTTTCGCGGGGCATTCAGCGATCGAAGCCCTGCATTTTCTTCCATTAGCTTGCCGATGCTCACCTGTGCCCGCACTAACCAAGGCTGTGACCATTTAGGCGTGACGAGGACGGCCCTAGCGCAATAGTCATCGGCCTTGTCCAGTTGATACGCCATCATGCAGCGCCGCGCTAGAGCGACACAGACTTCGGCATCCCCCAGCAGAGCTGAATCCAGCTCTGATACGAGTGCATCAGGGGTCTTGGTTTCCGGTGCGCTATTGATCCAGATACCCGCCAGACGGCCCGAAGATGGGTACTTCGCCCGCCTCTCGGTCGCCAGTTCAAAAGCGTGCTTCCGGTTTCCCAGCAGGAAATAGGCAAACACCTCATTGATCCGCGCGAGCTCCTCTTCTGGAGCGAATCGGACAGCGTCAAGGAAGTGACGCGCGGCATCTTCGACTCTGTTTTCCCCGAATGCGATAGCGCCGTAGTTAGAATTGATCCTGTATCGCTGGCGATTGTTAAGCAGGTGGCCTTTCTTTGATTCCAGTTGCTTGAGTACCACCGCAGCGTCGCGGAACTCGCGCTTGTTTACTAGGTCCCGGGCCTCATTGATTTGATCATCGATGTCGTTCCCCTGCACAGCGTCGGTCAGACCGGCGAGGAGTTGCTCATTCTGCGCCCGAAACTGGGACGCTATAACATCATTTACGCGATCCAGTGGCGCTACGACGGTAACTTGGAAGAATTGCTCGTACAACTGAGGCGCCGACAGTACTTTGCGGCTGAGGGAGACGGCCTCGTGCCGGTCGAGACGAATACGGCGCGTAACGGTTTCCCTGAGATATTCTCCTACCTCAGTCCACTCCATGCTGCTCAGCGTTTTATTCGCAAGCACCACACTGTCAAAGGCCGCGCGCAGCTCTGCGTCGGTGAGCGAGCCCGGAAATTCTGCCAGCCATCTATCTGCGGGCTCTGTGAGTCCGCCAGGAACCCAGAACTCGTAAGTGATCCCGCTTTCCGGAATGTAGCGCTCTGTGTAGTCATAGAGAACAAATTTGACCAGTTCCTCCAAAAGGGACGGCTGCGGAAACCTGTTCTCAAGATTCTTGCACTGAACAACCACTCGAAGCAGGCCGCCCACGTGAACAAGTACATCCCGTCCCGCGTCCCGGGACGCTTTGACAAGCGTTATCACTGCCCCTTTGGGTTCCTCCCCTTGTTTCATGAGGTAGCTGAGAATCTCAAAACGCCTCGCGCCAAGTTGAACGAATGGAAGCTGTTCTTTACTGAAAGGCGTAGGCTTATCGATGGTGCTCTGCTCTATTTCGTCTAGAACGTCGTCATCCGATTCCACCAAATAGAAACTGGGGAGGGGCAGCTGTGGTTCCTCGGAAATCGGAAGGGCTCCCTGGTTCTGTTCAACGAGGCTTTCAACCTCGTAGAAATTTGTAGTCCGCGAATCGTTCTCGGTGCGATGCTCGGCAGCGTCGGCTTTCGGGTTCCATACAATCCAGCGACCGAAGCCTTTGACGGCCCCGTTCAAGACAACATCTTCATGGACGGCGGCAAGATGATTCACCCACACATCAAGACGCCGCAAAATACGACCATTAGCGCGATCATCGCTCTGGAGAGATTCAAAGTCGGCCAGCGGGAGCTTCAGGTTGCCGTCGAGCAGAAGGAACGCGCCGAACAGCGCAGTCTGGATATTGAGGAACATTTGAAAATGCTCAACGATAATCGCGAGAAGTTCTCGCGACTGGTCCTGCGAACGATCGTCTACGAAAACCCGCACGCTAACAAGCCGCTCCCGCGTGACGTTTTCGTCGGGCCGTTTGATGAGCGGTGGGGACAAGAAGGTGATTTAATCAAACAGGTATTCGTCGGACCAGAACTTGTAAAGCTGGCTGAGACGGAACATGAACTTGGACTTGATCAGGGTCCGTTTATGCGCCATGCTCAGACACGCGCACGCAAAGCAGGCAATGATAAAAGCACACATCAACGCGATGGGAATCGTCATGCGGTTTGATTCCATGGCGGACAATCTTTCCAGCATTCAGTGGAGCTCTCTGCTGGACGAACTGAAGTCTCACTACATTCCAAGTTTCTACCAGTACGGAAAGCGCATGCACGTCGATTTCAACGCTCAGGGCGGCGGGATGCGTGCCGTGGTCTACTTCACTCCGCAGACGGTCTCGATGGACGAGGCAATTCCGATTCTGAAAAAGCGCGGCATGGAAGTGTTTGACGTCCGGGAGGAACCCTAGCGGCAGATGAAGGATTTCTTCCAAACTTTGCAAGACGCATTCCCGGTCTTGAAGACTCACCCGGTGCTCATGGCACGGCTCTTTCTAGCGGCGTTAGTCATCGCGGGAATATGGGCCGCAAAGGGTTGGCGCAAGAAACTCTTCGGGCCGCTGTCTTCGAATCTATACAACCGGATCGCCATCACGAACCGTTGGCTCTTCGTCTACCAAGACGGAAATATGACGAACGGCTGGAAGTATTACACGTCCGAATCGACCGGGAACGCCGATACCGGAGATGACATCATCTGGACTTTAGTTCGTTGGCCGAGCTTGACGCCCATAGATTCGTTCAAGATGGCTGGAGCAGTCGGTATGGCGAATGCTCTTCACGAAAGCATTGTGAAACTAGAAGGCCGCTGGGAGATTATTCACAACCCTGATATGCCTATTGGCCCAGTTCCCGCTCGCGGGATGAAAAGCAAAATGCGTCGTATCTCCGCCAGAGTTCTTCTCGCTCTATCCGGCGGTCCTGAGTCTCCGCAGGACAAAGTGGAAAGTAGCTCGTCCCTCGTAGTTCAGTGAACTATCTTGGTACTCCAACAACATCGACACTGGCAAGCGACGTCACAACGAACTGCGCATTCTGTATGCGAACTACTTCGCTTATCAAGCAGCGAGCACGTTCGCACTAACGACTGATATCCAACAGCCGACGCTGGACTATTTCCCGCTTTTCGAGGAACCCTGTGGGTGAGAAGTATGCCAGGTTGGCTCGCTCCAGAGCGGCTCTTGCCCTCACGGCGTGGAAGTGCTGGCCCATCACAACTCGGATCCCAAGCGCGACACCGCAACGTACCGACGTGTCAGACTGTGGTAGTTTCAAGAGCCGATCAAATGGCAGCACCAATGACGACAGCGGATAACCAATTTGATGACTTGCGCGATCTCGTCCGACAACTGAAGTCAACGGGGCCGGATGGTTTCGAGGGGCTGATGGCCGCCGTACTTACGGACATTACTAAGACCAGCTTTGGTCTGGCCAACTCGGGCTCTCAACGTGGCAAAGATGGCCAGTCTGTGCTGAACGACGGCGCAATCAGCTTTGAAGGAAAACTCTACGACGAAACAGTTCCGAAGAACGAGATCCTCACCAAGATTGCAGAAATAGCCGCTGACGACGATGGCGCGGCCGATCTTTGGATTTTGGGTTCGACAGGCACCGTCGCGACCCAGGTGGTCAATACAGCAAACGCGTTGGGCAAGAAGTTCGCAGTCGGAGTACTTATTGCTGACTGGTCAACTGTTGGTTTGCCCACGTTGGCCACTATTTTGGCAATGGCACCGGCCGTCACCGCGAAGTTTATTGCCGGCAAAATAGGTGCCAGTGAACAGAACATTCTGGATAAGCTTGATGATGTCCGGCAAAACCCGCAATTCGCCGACCGCACGCTGGAGCTGACTCGCGTTCTTGAACAGCCAAGTCTGGGGCCCGCTTATGCGCTCAAGGATAACGAGAAATGGCTGCAGGCGGCTTTCGGGAGCGCGAAGCGGGCTCGCGCGGTTTTCGGACAGCCACTTGCCCCCGGAGACACTTCAGTCACCTCCGTCCTAGACAGGGCAGACCTGCGCCTGCGGTTTTCGAATGCCATCTACAGTAAACACGACGACACTATCGCCGCAGTGGTTGGCGCTGACGGGAACGGCAAGTCATGGCTGTTTGCGCAAGCCTGGATGCATCAGCCGATAAAGCCCCTCACGGTGGTGTTGGTTCCCGATGATATCAAGGCCCCGTTTTCATTCGAGAGTCTGGAGGAACTCCTGATCTCGAAACTGATACTCCAGACCGGCGACACCGCAACGGAGACATCAGAAAAGCGCTGGAAGAAACACTTCGACCGGTGGAAGCGTCTGAAAGGGCCGGATCGTCCACGTCTTGTCGTATTTCTCGATGGCATCAATCAGCGCGAAAGTATCCCCTGGGTGAAACTTATCGATTCCCTGAGTGAGGTTCTGGCCAACCTTGGCGGAACGCTTGTTTTCAGCTGCAGAGTCTTTTTCTATCGTGACAACCTGAAAAACCGACTGCTAAGCCGCGTTGTGCCCTTTGATGTTCCTGAATGGAGCACAGCCGAACTGGAAACGCTCCTGGTCGCACGCGGAACGTCGATATCGAAATTGAACGCGTCGGTTGTTGGATCTTTGAGAAATCCGCGAATATTCGCGGTAGCTGAACGCCTCGGCGCCGAAAAGCCGATCCGAAGCTTGGGTATATTCCACGATGATGACGCCAAGGACGGACGTTGGGCTCTGACGTTTGATGATCCTCAGGTTTTGGCGCAGATCAATTCCGTGTTCGTAACCGTTGAATCCTCCAGAAAGGCTATAAAAGAGCCCGGTGGACGGAGGGTTTTGTTTGCCTTCCTCGGGGACAAGCCTAACCACCCGTAAGCAAATTTCAGCCTCCTGCACTCCGGCCATCTTCTCGATGGGATCTCGCATATTTTCCGGATTTAGGACCACCCCAGAAATTCGCATTAGGGTTGATCACCACAAGGGCGTTTTACCATTACTAAACCTTTGAGAACAAGTGATTGTGCCGCTCGGGGAATCGATGAAGAGAGGAGTCAGTAGTGGTCCGACTTCAGCTTCCGGAGACCAGAGCTTGAGATTTTCGACTGCGGACAGCCTTCGACGCGGCGAGTCACTACGAAGCCCTGCGTAAGGGGACATCGAGTGACGCTGTTTCTTTGGAGACAGAATGGCTCCAAAATGGGCGACGATGGTCATAGTTTTTCGCTAAGAGTGAAATAGAAAGTAGCGCCTTTGTCGCACTCTGCCTGGGCCCAAATCCTGCCTCCGTGCTTGCGGATAATGCGTTGCACAGTCGCCAGCCCGACTCCGGTGCCTTCAAATTCTTCAGCAGTGTGTAGCCGCTGAAATGCTCCGAAAAGCTTGCCAGCGTATTTTGAGTCGAATCCGGCACCGTTGTCCCGAACATAGATCACGGCCTCACCGTCGATCGTCATCTGGTCGACCTCGATCACAGCATGCTCTCGGCGCCGAGTATATTTGACGGCATTGGACAGAAGGTTCGCGAAAGCCTGTTGCAGCAACCCTGGGTCGCAGTTGACGGTGGGCAGCGAACCTATATGCCAATCGATTTTTCGTCCATCGATTTCAGATTTAAGGTCCTTGAGAACGTCCTCTACGAGCGAATTCAGTGGCGTCATCTTCGAAACAGCCTCGTGGCGATCCAAACGGGCCAAGTTGAGCAGATCATTTATCATAAGGTTCATTTTCTGCGAACCGTCTTGAATGAATTTCAACAGTTCATGAGCCTCTGGCCCCAACTGGGAACTGTGTTTCGTTACCAACACGTCCGTAAACCCGCTGATGTGACGTAAAGGCGTTCGGAGGTCATGCGAAACTGTGTAGGAAAACGCATCCAATTCCTTATTGGCGGCTACGAGTTGGACAGTACGTTCAGCCACACGACGCTCCAGATCCTCGTTCAGCTTCCTGACCTGTTCTTCAGCCCGCTTGCGCTCGGCCAGTTCAATTTGCAGTTGCTCGTTGGCCTGAGCCAGTTCCGAGGTGCGCTCTGCTACTCTGATTTCTAGGTTCTCTTTCGCCAGTTGGAGTTCCTGCTCGGCGTGCTTGGACTCGGTGATGTCCCGGCTGACACCGAACGTACCAATGATCTTGCCATCGAAATCGCGAACCACCATTTTCGTGGTGGAAATCCAAACAGCCGACTTGTTGCGAAGGTGGATCTCTTCGACCTTGCCGACCAGCGGTTGACCGGTTCGGAGAACGTCCTGTTCGTCCGCGAGAGTCTGTTGCGCAAACGCTTCAGCAAAATAGTCAAAATCAGTTTCTCCCAAGGCGTCCTCGGGTCTCTGAATCCCTAGCGCGCGCGCCAACGCTGGGTTGATCGTGGTAAAGCGGCCGGCGGTGTCCTTGAAGGAAATAAAATCGGGAACGTTATCCATCAAGGTGTGCAAAAGGTCGCGCTCACGGGCGAGTTCCCGTTGCTTTGTCTCTAGTTCCTCATTGATCTGAACAGCGCCTTCATACGTCGAGATCAGCAGGTCCAGAATCTGTTGTTTCTCTGCCGTGATGAAGTGCGCTTGGCCACCAAATTGCAATTGCACTCCTATTTGTAGTCGGTCTGTTTTACGCAGCTCTCGATTTGCCAGGATGTATTCGACTCGCGAGACCAAATATTTATCGTCGTAGGGTTTCCGAATGAAACTATCCGCACCGCACTCCAGGCCTCTCAGGATGTCTTGCGGTCGGGACAGAGACGTTAGCAGGACTACTGGGATGTCCTTGAGCGTTTCTGAAGACTTGATCTCCCCGCAGAGTGTGTAACCGTCCATTTCCGGCATCACGACGTCGGTGATGATCATGGCGGGCTTCTTTTCTATCGCCGCAGCGAGCGCTTGCTTTCCGTCGCCAGCCAGGCTCACGGAATATCCCCTGGCGCTCAGATAATGTTTCAATAGCTCGCGCTGGGTCGGGCTGTCTTCTGCTATGAGTATCTCGATGCCGTTGCTGACATTTGTCCTATGCTCGTCCATAGCTCATCTGACCTCGCAAGGTCTCGTGCCGGAGAAGCGTCACTCGGTAGCGATTCATGCGCGGACGCTTTCCGTGCCCTGCTGGCTGCATACTCTCGCTGCCAAACTTGTCAGCATTATCGAAATCTTTTCCGGTGGAAGGACGTAACTTGCGCCACCCAGCCTTATCGCCTCGCCGGGCATGCCGTGTACTACCGAGGTCTCTTTGTCCTGCACAATGGTCACCGCACCCTGTTCCCTCATCAATTTCAATTCGAATGCTCCGTCTTTTCCCATCCCGGTGAGCAGTACTCCGATCGCGCTTTGGCCATACGCCTTAGCAACGGAGCGAAACAGACGGGAAACGGACGGGCGCAGGCCGTTCTCTGGCTCACCCGTGTCGAGCCAAATACGTCGATCGATACCAACCGTCATATGAAATCCATCTGGTGCGACGTACACCCGTCCCGGAACAACCTGTTGCCCGTGCACGGACAACTGGACAGGGAGACCCGACGATTGCGCCAACCACTCCGCAAACCCCTGAGTAAAGCCGGCCGCGATGTGCTGCACGATCAAAATAGGAACGGGAAAGTCCTTGGGTAGCCCAGACAGAATGATTCGAAGTGCGGGTGGGCCACCGGTTGAAGCCCCGATCGCTACCAACTGACTCTCGGTCTGTGCAGTCCGACGCCGGATTTGCGCAGACAGCGAAGCCGCGGGAAGGGTCTTTCCCGGTCGAAGGTGCGGCCACCGCCTCACTACCTTCACTTCCGACATCAGCTTTACGGTCTGCACAAAGTCCGCTGCACTCTGTTCATGTTCCGGATGGCCAAAACCAGAAGGTCTCGGCAACACGGCGAGAGCACCCGCCTCGATGGCTCGAAAGACGCTGGCCGTTTCTGCAACGTCAAGCGTTCCACTCACGATGATAATCGGTGTGGGATGCGTCTCCATGATCCGTCGAGTCGTGTCAAATCCATTCATCTTCGGCATGTGGACGTCCATTGTGATTATGTCGGGTCTGATCCGTTCGACTGCTTCGAGCGCTTCTTCTCCGGTTTCCGCCGTTCCGACGACCTCGATCTCCGGATCAGAGCCGAGAATATGCAGTAAGAACTCCCGTACTACTGGTGAATCCTCAACGACCAAAACTCTAACCATCCTCCGCTCCTGATCGCAGCTCCGAT
>Ga0209624_10000461_pt1 | contig 35804 bp, 35 predicted proteins | sample JacPinW_OM2H0_O1_FD_188565 | JGI IMG/M metagenome (GOLD analysis project Ga0209624, IMG submission 188565) | Forest soil microbial communities from Algoma, Ontario, Canada - Jack Pine, Ontario site 1_JW_OM2H0_O1 (SPAdes) (version 2) | ecosystem: Environmental > Terrestrial > Soil > Boreal...
CCTGTGCCCTATATCGCGCTCGAGCCGTTGCAGTCCAAGACGGGAGCGGGCGCCAAATGAGCCGGTCCCTTAACGGCGTCGCCCTCGCAGCGATTGCGGTCGTCGCGATCATTCTTGTCTCGATGTCTACGTTTATCGTCAATCCGACCGAGCAGGCGCTCATCTTGCGGTTCGGCCAGCCGGTGCGCGACCTGATCGACGCGCCGGGCCTCTATTTCAAGTGGCCGTTTGTCGACGCGGTGGTCTATATCGACAAGCGGATTCTCGCGCTCGACAACGAGCGCCAGGAAGTGCTTGTGTCCGACAATCAGCGCCTGGAGGTCGACGCTTTCGTGCGCTACCATATCGCCGACCCGCTGCTCTTTTATCAATCGGTCTTCGACACCCGCGGCGCCGACGCGCAACTCGGTGGCATGCTGAATTCCGCGCTGCGCCGTAGCTTATCGGGGGCGTCGATCACTGATATCGTACGCGACAAGCGCGACGCGCTGATGGCCGACATCCGCGACCAGATGATCTTGGGCGCCAAACGGTTCGGCCTTGATGTCGTCGACGTGCGCATCAAGCGCGCGGATCTCCCCGCGGAGAACTCGGAGGCGGTGTTCCGTCGAATGCAGACAGAGCGACAACAGCGCGCCGCCTCTTATCGGGCGCAAGGGTCGCAGCAGAGCCAGCAGATCAAGGCGGAGGCCGACCGCAAGGTTACCGTCATCACCGCCCAGGCTCAGCAGCAGGCCGAGCAGACGCGAGGCGAGGGCGATGGCGAACGCAACCGGATCTTCGCCGACGCGTACGGCGCCGATCCAGATTTTTTCGCCTTCTACCGTTCGATGCAGGCCTATGAGAATAGCTTCGCCAACGGGCGGACGCGCGCGCTCATCAGTCCGAAGTCGGACTTCTTCCGGTACTTCTCGACGCCGAACCCTGCCCCCGAGACCGCAACACCGCCGGCGCCGTCTGCAAGTTCTGCGCCTTCAGCGAAGGCGGACTGAGATGCGCGATCTCATCGAGGCGATCAGTCTGCTCTTGGCGATCGGAACGCGGACCCGCCTCGCCGGGGGCGCTGAGGTGCGCGGGGTGAGCCTCGCTCAAGCCGCCGTGTTTAGCCGGACCGATCGATGAATCTGAGGAGAAACCCCATGCTGCACGACGGGTTGCGAATTTCGACCGGGCCTCGCCGCGCGGCAAGATCGGCGCGCGCGCTCGCAGTCCTTTCGGTCCTGGCCGTTCCGCTCGTCTTGGCGCCGGCTAGCCCCGCGGCCGCCCAGGCGCGGCCAAGCAATCTCGCCGACCTCGTCGACCAGGTCGCCGACGCGGTGGTCAACATTTCGGCTACTCAGACTGTCGAGGACAAGGACGTCGCTCCGGATTTGCCAAAGGGGACGCCCTTCGACGAGATGTTCGAGGAATTCTTCAAGAATCACGGCATCAACCCGCAGCCCCGCGCCCGTCGTGCGCAATCTTTGGGGTCCGGCTTCATCATCGATTCGAGCGGCGTCGTTATCACCAACAATCACGTGGTCGGGGACGCCAACGATATCGTCGTCATCCTTACCGATGGCCGCAAACTCAAGGCCAAAGTCATTGGCAAGGATCCGAAGGTGGACGTCGCGGTCTTGAAGGTGGAGAGCGACAAGCCGCTCAAGACGGTCAAGTTCGGCGACAGCGACAAGATGCGTGTCGGCGACGGCGTGATGGCGGTCGGCAATCCGTTTGGCCTTGGCGAAACCGTGACGGCCGGCATTATTTCCGCCCGCAACCGCAATATCGACAGCGGCCCCTATGACGACTTCCTTCAAACCGACGCATCGATCAACAAGGGCAATTCGGGAGGCCCGCTGTTCAATTTGCAGGGCGAGGTGATCGGCATCAACACCGCAATCCTCTCACCGTCGGGAGGCTCGATCGGCATCGGCTTCGCCACGCCCTCCGCGACGGTTGTGCCCGTAATTGGGCAACTCTCGGAGTTCCATGAGACCCGGCGCGGTTGGCTTGGCGTGCGCATCCAGCCGGTCGACGACACCATCGCCGACAGCCTGAATTTAGGAACTGCGCGTGGCGCTCTGATCGCCGGCGTGGATGAGAAGGGCCCAGCAAAGCCTGCGGGCCTGATGGCGGGTGACGTGATCGTCAAGTTCGACGGCAAGGAGGTCAAGGAATCGCGCGATCTTCCACGCCTCGTGGCTTCGATGGCGGTCGGCAAGCAGGTCGAGGTCGTCGTCATTCGCAGCGGCAAGGAAGTGACCAAGACCGTGACGCTGGGGCGCCTCGAGGACGGAGAAAAAACGGTCGCGCTCGCCACTGAAAATGACGACTCGCCGAAGATGGACGCTGTCACCAAGGCGCTGGGCATGGAGTTTTCCGCGCTTAGCGACGAGGCCCGCAAGACCTTCAAGATCAAGGACAGCGTCAAGGGCGTGATCGTGACTTCCGTCGAGCCCGGCTCCGCCGCTGCGGAAAGAGGATTGCGGCGGGGCGATGTGATCGAGGAGGTCAATCATCAGGCGGTCGAACATCCGGGCGACATCGCCAAGGCGGTCGAGGGCGCGAAGGCGGACGCGAAAAAGCCAGCGCTGTTGCTCGTCTCTAACGGCGAAGGCGAGGTTCGCTTTGTCGCCGTGCCGGTGGATTGAGGGAGCGGGGCAATGGCGGACGGACCCGTGACGGCGGACAATGCGCTTGCCGTGGCGCGGGACGTCCTCAAGCGCGCGCCGCTGATCGACGGGCACAACGATCTCCCCTGGGTCATCCGCGTTGACAGGGCGGCGCGAGGCGATGTCGTCGCCTACGACTTAAATCGAGTTCATGAGCGCGCGGACACGGACATCCCGCGCCTCCGCGAAGGCATGGTGGGGGCGCAGTTTTGGGCCGCGTTTCAGCCCACCAACGCGCCCCATCCAGCCCGCACCGCGCTGGAGCAGATCGACCTCATCCGCCGCATCGAAGAGGCCCATCCCGACGTGTTCCTGCCAGCGCGGCGGGCCGCCGATTATGCGCGCGCGAAGTCGATGGGCAAGATCGCTTCGTTCGTTGCAGTCGAGGGCGGCGTGGGGCTCGAGAATTCGCTCAGTCCCTTGCGTATCTGGCACGCTGCGGGCGTACGGCTGATGACCCTTTGCCACAACGAAACGCTCGATTGGGTCGATTCCGCCACTGACGCGCCGCGCAATAATGGCCTCAACGCCTTTGGCCGCGCGATTATTGGCGAACTCAACCGCCTCGGAATCGTGATCGATCTCGCTCACACCTCGCACGATGCGATGCGCCGTGTGCTCGACGTGACCGAAGCGCCGGTGGCGCTGTCGCATTCCAACGCCTTTTCGCTCTGCGACCATCCGCGCAATACGCCTGACGATGTTCTCAAGCGTCTTAAGGCTAATGGCGGCCTGGTCATGGCGACATTCGTGCCTGGCTTCGTGTCTCAGGCGCTGCGCGACTGGCTGCGCCGTTCGCGCGACGCCTATGGCAAGGCGCCGGTTGTCGCCGATCCCAAGGCCCAGTTGTCAGAATTCGAGACCAAACACGGCTCGGCGCCGAAGGCGAGCCTCGAGCAGGTCGCCGACCACATCGTGCGTCTGGTCGAGACTGCCGGTCTCGACCATGTTGGCGTCGGCTCCGACTATTTCGGCGGGGCCTCGCCTATCGGGCTCGAAGACGTGAGTCGCTTTCCATACCTGTTCGCGGAGCTCGTGCGCCGCGGCTTCTCCGAGCGTGACCTCGAGAAAATGTCGTCGAAGAATATGCTGCGCGTGCTGCAGCGGGTTGAGGCGGTCGGCGCATCCCTGCGCAAGAACCGGCCGCCCGCAATCGGCCGGCTTGAAGACTATCGTGAGGCGTGAGCGCGAAGACCGCCCGGCCGGTTGGGAAGGATTTTTCGGGAGGACGCCATGCGGCACGGCTCCGCGCTTCCGGTGCTTCAAACGACCGTGGTCACCGATTGGGTCGACTACAACGGCCACATGAATGATGCGGCCTATGCGATCGTGTTCAGCCGCTCGGTCGATGCGCTGATGGACCGGGTCGGCCTCGACGCGGCCGCGCGCAAGCGGACCGGGCAAACCGTGTTCACCCTGCAGATGATGCTACACTATTTCAAAGAAGCGAAGGAGGGCGACATGCTCGCCGTCTCCTGTCAGTTGCTCGAGCACGACGACAAGCGCATGCGACTCTGGCTCGACATGACCGCGCCCAGCGGCGAGCGCCTTGCCGCGTCGGAGCAACTCTTGATTTCCGTCGCGCAGGGCGACGGGAACGCGCAGGCCGTCGCGTGGAGCTTCGAGACGAAGGCTGCACTCGAAGCGCTCGCTAAGGCGCAAAGGAGCCTTCCTCATCCGCCCGCGGCCGGATCAGGCGTGGCGTTGAAGCGGAACTGAAGGCTCAGCTAGTCCAATCGTTTCGAGGCGGCCGCCCGACGATTATCCCACGGGAGAAGTGAGACGGGCGCGACGGTCAGGCGGCTCGCGGCAGGCGTGGCAAATAGGCGAGCTGCGCATGGCGGTCACAATAGGGGCCGCTGTGCGCGGCCGCGCCGCAGTAGCGGAACGTGTTGAGATCGCGCGGATTGCCAGTCGGCCACCGGCAAGTTCCGTCAGTTAAGTCGACGACGGTCAACTTCCCGTCGATCGGCTCCTGGTCGGCGAAATAGGTGGTATACGGTGCGGCGCCCTCGGAGATGGCGACGTTCAATATATTAGCGCGCGGATTATACATCTTAAGCTCGTAATGGTGGGAAAGCGGCTCGCGGCCCTAAGGCGCGCCAGCCACACAGAACCTTACGTAGTCACGAAAAGTGACATTTCCAGAGACAGCCGCACGCAAATTGCGGCGGCAGGTCCAGTTTTTTGCTTTTCGGGCTTACCGACTGGGGCGAAGGGTGGCGGTCAGCGCGTTCACCCCTCGACCCGTCTTCGCAGCCAGAAAGCATAGAGCGCCGCGGCGCTGAGGGCGGCGGCGCTCATGATCGCGCCAAGGGCCGTGGGCGAAGCGTCCCGGTAAAGCGCAGCCGAAGCGACGCCGCCAAGCGCTCCGAACAGCATTTGGGTCGTGGTGACGACGGCCGAGGCGAGGCCGGCGATCTCCGGCAGGGGATGGATCGCCTCGTGGACGGCGTTCGGAAAAACGAGGCCGAACGCCGAAATGAAGACCATCACCAGTATGGCGACGACGACGGCTGACCCCGCGCCCACAAGGCCGACCGCCAACAAGGCGAGTGCAGCTAAGCAATCCAGCGCCAGTCCTGTGTCGAGCAACGTCTTCGCCGTGATGTGGCGACTGAGCAACCAGGCGTTGACCGAGGAGCCGACGATCACGCCGGACCCAGCAAGCGCGAATAGAGCCGCGAATGCTGACTTCGACACGCCATAGCCCTGCATGAACAATAGTGGCGAGACGTTGACGTATGCAAAGAGACCCGCGAACAGGAGCCCTCCGAGCAGCGAAAAGCCAGCGCAGGCCGGATTGGTCAACGCCCGTCTGTATCCGGCGAAAACAGTCGCAGGCTTGAGATTTCGGCGGTTTTCCGGCGCATGGGATTCCTCGAACAGCGCAATGGCGGCGATCGCGACGAGGATCGACACGCCGGTCAGCACGACAAAAATCAGACGCCAGGAGCCAAAGGACAAGATTTCAGCCCCAAGCGCGGGTGCAATCAGCGGCGCTACGCCGAATACGACAGAAACCGCGGAGAGTTGCAGGCGAGCCTCCCGGCCCTCAAACAAGTCGCGGATAATGGCCCGTGGCAGAATGCCCACCGCTCCGGCGCCCGCTCCTTGCATCAGGCGAAACGCGAGCAGCGCATGGATCGAGGGGGCGAGAGCCGCGCCCGCGGCGCAGAGCGTGAATAGAGCAAGGCCGATCGTCATGATTGCCTTGCGCCCGAACCGGTCGGCAAGTGGACCGACCACGATCGGCGCGCTCGAGAAGCCGGCGATGAAGATCGCGATCGCCGACGCTGCTTCCGTCTGTGGAGCATGAAAGTCCGCTTGAATCAGTGACAGGCCCGGCAGCGCCATATCGATCGACAGCGCCGGCAGCGCGGTGAGAAGGGCGAGGAAAAGCGTGAACCCGAGCCCATGGATGTTGAAGCGGGTCATCAGGCCGGCGCGTCGCCGGTTGGCGTTGCTTCAAATTCCCTTACTACGAGCGAGCGCGCTCGCGACGAGATGACAATGGTCGCTTTGCTCACACCGGCGGACGCATCTTTTCGTGCGCCGCCGTCGGGGCGACGCCGGATTCGCGCGTCTCGAGGCGTGTGAGCAGCGCGTCCGACAAGCTCATGCCGGCGAGCGCGCCGGCGGTCGCGAGCAAGCCGGCCCAGAACGCGACGCCGATCAGCGCGCTGATAACGGGAACCATCAGCAGGAAGAAGCCGATTGCGATGCAGGCGACGCAGGTGAGGATAAGGAAGACGGCTCTCGCGACGACGTTGACGCCGCCGCGGGTTACGGCGGCGGCGCGAAGGCTCGCGTACCAGAGAAGTGCGAAGCCGACGATTGTCGCGGCGATCAGAATGAACGATCTCCTTAATTTACAGCCAGCTTCCGGACGAATACGTGGCGCCCGGGCCGCCCGCACGAGGCGCGGCTTTCGCGCTTGGCTTCTGGGCGCCGATAGCGGCCGGCGGCGATGCGGTGATTATGACGCCTGGTCAGGTGGCGGGCGGTTGTGGCGCGAGCTTGTCCTGGGTCTTGAGGTCAAAATCGCTGGCGTCATGGCGCTCATGCAACTGACTTGCAAGATCGCCATTGGCCTTGTTCACGATGCGCCCTCGCTTTACCGCCGGACGCGCGGCGATTGCGTCAGCCCAGCGCAGGACGTTTTTGTATTCGTCCACGCTGAGGAACTCGGCCGCTCCGTATTGTCCACCTCTCACCAAGCCGCCATACCAGGGCCAGATGGCCATGTCCGCAATCGTGTAGTGGGGGCCCGCGACGTATTCGCTTTCCGCGAGGCGCCGGTCGAGGACATCAAGCAGGCGCTTCGTCTCCATTGCGAAGCGGTCAATGGCGTATTCGATCTTGATCGGCGCGTAGGCGTAGAAATGGCCGAATCCACCGCCGAGATAAGGCGCCGAGCCCATCTGCCAGAAGAGCCAGGAGAAGCACTCCGCGCGTTCGGCGGTTTCCGTCGGCAGGAAGGCCCCAAACTTCTCCGCGAGATAGAGCAGGATCGCGCCGGACTCGAAGAGGCGGATCGGCTTCGGACCGCTACGGTCCAACAAGGCGGGGATCTTGGAGTTCGGATTGATGGCGACGAAGCCGCTGCCGAACTGATCGCCGTTGATCCGGATCAGCCAAGCGTCGTATTCGGCGCCCTTATGGCCCGACGCCAGCAGCTCCTCGAGCATGATCGTGACCTTCTGGCCATTCGGAGTCGCCAGCGAATAGAGCTGCAGGGGATGGCGGCCGACCGGCAGTTCCTTGTCGTGCGTGGAGCCAGCGACTGGACGGTTGATATTCGCGAACTGGCCGCCGCTCGGCTTGCTCCAGCTCCAGACCTTTGGCGGCGTGTATTCGGACGAACTGCTCATTCATTTGGCTCCAGATCTCAAGGCTGCAGGCAGGCGCAATCGCGCAGCGCGCAGGGCATCTTAAATTGGTGCTTTACTCGAGGGCTTTCCAGTGCCGCCAAGCGCGACTATCGCCCACGCGTCAGGAGTGCGTTTTAATTGGAATAGTCGCCGCGCTTGACGGGGTCGAGGTCGAAGGCGTCGCGGGGCCGGGATTCGTGATGGGCCTGGCGACAGACGTGCTCAAATCTGCGTGATCAGTGAAGCCGAGCGACGCCCATTCAACGGAGCCATACCGATGTTTGTTTGTCATTTGCAGGCCTGCCATTTAGGGTAAGTCGTTATCAGCCTGCGCTCAATTCAAGACAACGCAGCCACAAGCGCAGTCTCGAAAAAGGGGGAGTCCGTGGATCCCATTCTCATTGTCGGCGCTGGTCCGACGGGTCTTGTGCTTGCAATTGAACTCGCTCGCCGCGGCGTGCCGCATGTCCTGATCGACCAGCGGCCCAAGCCGCAGGTGTGGGATCGTGCGGCGGTCGTCAAGGCGCGGACTCTCGAGATTCTCGCCGCGCTGGGGCTCTCGTCAGAGTTTCTTGCGCGGGGGACGGCCATTCGCGGAACCGACCTCTATTGCGCGGGATCACGGAGGGCGTCGTTTCGCTTTCAGGTTCTCGACACGCCATTTCCGCTCATGCTGGGTCTGTCGGAAGGCGTCACCGAGGAGATCCTGACCAGAGAGCTCGAGCGGTTGGGCGGCGGCGTCAAACGAGGGGTCGAATTTGTCGATCTCAACGCCGATGACAAGGCAATCCGGGTTCGAGTCCGCGAGAATGGCGTCGACCGGACTATGGAGCCGAGCCGGCTGGTCGGCGCCGATGGACTTCACAGCAAGGTCCGCGACGCCGTTGGAATCGAGTTCCCTGGACACGACTACGACCAACAATGGGGTGTGGCCGACTTGCGTTTCGCCAACTGGCCGCACGAGCCGGACTTGGCCGCGGCCATGTTCGATCCGCTGCTTATCCCGGTTCCGATCGGCGGCGATATCTGGCGGGCGTACTTCCGCGCCGATCCGGCCGTTAGCGCGCATGAAATCCATATCGCACGCTGTCTGGAAATGCTGGCGCCGGGCACGACGGTCGCGAGTTCCGACGAGCCGCAACTGTTCCATACCCACTCGCGGATAGCGACGCGATTCCGCTCGGGGCGCGTGTTGCTCGCCGGCGACGCGGCGCACGCCTGCAGCCCGATCGAAGGGCACGGGATGAACGGCGGGATTCAAGACGCGTTCAATCTGGGATGGAAGCTCGCTCTGGTCGCGACCGGCAAGGCTCCGGACGCCTTGCTTGACTCCTACGATGTCGAGCGCCGTTCGATTGCGAAAATTGTCTGCGGCTCGGGCGATGACGCGGAGGCCAACGCCGCGCAGGGCGATCCGGCGGCGATCGACGCGGCCGCGAAGAATTTGGCGACGGCCGAGGGCCAATACAAAGCGGCTTTTGGCGAATCGGAGCTCGGCCTCGGCTACGATGCGAGCCCGATCCTGGGATCCATCGGGCGTGAACCTATCCCTCAGTCCATGACGGCGATCGGATACCGGCTTGGGGACGCCGGCCCGCTAATGGGACCGGGCGGCGCGATCCGGCTGCATGAACTGATTGCTCATACCGGGCACAGTTTGTTGGCGACGATCGGCAAAGGGGACAGCGCCAAATCGGACGAGGTCGCGAAAATGACGCGCCATGTCGCGGACCGTTTCGGCCCGCATGTCAAAGCCTTTGTCGTGACGCGGAATGCAAATGCGAGCGGATCTCATGACGATTTGCTGATCGATGCGACCGGGGCAGCCCACTCGCGCCTCGGCGGCAGCGAGGAGCCGTCGCTTTGCCTCGTACGCCCCGACGGCCACCTTGGCCTTCGGCTGACGCCGCCGGCGCTTCCGGCAGTCGAGGCCTATTTCGCGCGGATCCTCGCTTAGAGCCGCGGGTTTCTTCAAATGCAGCGCGGCGGCCGAAGGATGGCCGCGTAGTGCACTGAGCCTAAGACCAAACTAAAGCACTTGCTTTCTTATTGTTGCCATGATAGTTAAGTGTATGATTAACTATCAGACCCCTCTCGACCTGGCGTTCCAGGCTCTCGCTGATCCGACCCGCCGGGCGATCGTCGAGCGTCTCGCGGAAAGGCCGGCGTCGGTCAGCGAACTCAAGCGTCCGCTCGCCATGTCGCTGCCGGCGGTGATGCAGCATCTGGCGGTGCTGGAGACATCGGGGCTCGTCGTCTCGCAAAAGTCAGGACGCGTGCGGACCTGCAGCATCAATCCGGCCGCCCTCGCCGAAGCCGAGCGATGGATCACCGAGCGGCGCCTCGAGTGGGAGCGCCGTCTCGACCGGCTTGGCGAATATCTCAAAACTCTGGAAAGCTAAGGAAAGAGCGATGAACAAGATCGATGATACGAGCCGCAAGATTCAGCCGGCCCCTTTGCGCGTTTCGCGCGTCTTCGCAGCGCCCCGCGAAACCGTATTCAAGGCCTGGAGCTCAGCGGACCACGTCAAAAGATGGTTCTGCCCGAACGGCTATTCGGTTCCCGAAGCAATGGTCGAGATGCGGGTCGGCGGGCGGTTCGAGGTCTGCATGCGCTCGCCGGAAGGCATGGAGCATTGGACCAAGGGAACATTCACCGAGGTGGTGGCGCCGGAGCGCCTGACGATCGACCATCACGTGATCGACCCTTGCGGCGGCGGCCCGCTGTTCAGCGCCGTCACGCAGGTCAAGCTCAGCCCCGTCCATGATGGCACGCTGATGGAAGTGGTGCAGACCTATACGGTCGCCGACATGGCGCAGGTTGAGCCGATGCTCAAGGGCGCGCCCGAAGGCTGGCGCCAGACGCTCGACAAGCTCGAGGTGGAAATCGCGCGTATCCAGGGGAGCGGCGGCAGCCGGTCGGTGGTTCACGACGTCTTCCACGTCGAGCGCACTTACGATGCAACGGCGGAGCAAGTTTACGAGGCGCTGTCCGACGAAGTCGCCAAGAGCCGCTGGTTCCATGGACCGGAAGGGTGGCGGCTGATCGAACGCACGATGGACGTCCGGGTCGGTGGCCGCGAGCGCGTCAAGGGCGGCTTCGAAGGCGGTATGACCACGACGTTCGACGCGATCTACTACGACGTCGTTCCGCGACAGCGAATCGTCTACACCTACGAGATGCATCTCGACGAGCAGAAGATTTCCGTTTCCCTCGCGACCCTCGAGATCGAGCCCGCAGGCGCCGGCCGCACGAAGCTCAAGATCTGCGAGCAGGGCGCGTTTCTCGACGGCTACGACGACGCGGGATCGCGCGAACGCGGGACGGGGGACCTTCTCGACAAGCTGGGAGCGTCACTGAAATCCTGATCACAGGAGCGGAGGAGCCAAGCATGACCACGCCTCACGAATCGTCCGTCACCGATCGCGATTCGACGGAAATCGCCAAGCGAAGCTATCGCGCCTATGTCGAGAAGGATCGCTCGGCGATCGAGCGGCTCCTCGCCGAGGACTTTCACTTCACCAGCCCGCTCGACAATCGCATCGATCGAAAGACCTATTTCGAGCGCTGCTGGCCGAACAGCGGATGGATCGATGGCTTCGACTTCATCGCCGTCGTCCCCAGCGACGATCGCGTTTATGTGACGTATGTCGGCCATAGCGACCGCGGACGAAGCTTCCGCAACACGGAGGTGCTGACCGTTCGAGACGGGAAGATTGTCGAGGTCGAGGTCTATTTCGGCTGGAACGTGCCGCACCCGGCCCGGTCTGGCGGCTTCGTGGAGGACGCGCCGCAAGTCTGACATCGAAAGGCGCATGACTCGATGACTACGACGACGCAGGGTCGCGCGAGCGCGGGACCGGGGATCTACGCGACAAGCTCGGCGCGTCGCCGCGGTCGTGCGTCTCTACTCGTCGTTTGACGCGTTGAGGTCGTTCCAACCGATATATTCGCCCTCGAGGGCCTCGCGCATTCGGACCCCTATGCCCCCGCCGTCATCCTTAGGGAGGAAGACGACGCCGGCCGCCTCGAGCGCGGCGCGTATTTTGTCGAGCGCTTCCTCAGCGAACTGACCAGGCGAACCGGTCTCGAACTGATTGATCGCCGACACTGGCACGCCGGACGTCTCGGTCAGCTTCGCCTGTGACCAGCCAATGAGGGCGCGCGCAGCTCTGACCTGGGCGGCTTCGACCATGGCCTCAGATCATTCCGCGGCTGTCGCAGATATCGCGACGGAAGGCGCGGGCGCGGAATCGCGAATGCTGTCGCCGAGCGCCTTGCGCGCGAGCGCCGCTTCGCCGCCGCTGGTGGCATGATAGAGCTGCAGCTGCTCGAACTCGTCGGCCTTTGGCGGCGCGATTGCAAGGTCGGTGTACGTATAGCGGTCGGGAGCGTTCAGAACTTCGTTGAGGATCCGCCGCGTCCTCAAGAAGAACCGCGAATAGTGCCAAGCCTTGACCACGATCCCGCCCCAGTAGCGCGGATAGAAGACGAGCGGCGATTCCAGCTTGAGGCTGCGTCGGCGGTCGCGGCGGTATTTGAGGCGGAAAGCGCCGCCTTCGAGAGGATGCACGCCCTCCTGCTCGATCATGAGCTTAAACCACATGATCGTGCTCGTGATTGGTTTCGGCCTGCCATTCGGGATCTGCGCCGCCCGCTTTAAGATCGTGCGAATGTGCTCGGGCGTATAATACGTTTTCCAGGCGGCGCGATAGGCGTCCTCCCACTCCTGGTCGGTCATCTTCGAATGATGCGCGACGCGATGGTCGAGGTCGTATTTGTTGATGTCGGGGTCCATCCAGACGCCCTTAGCGAGTAGCTTCTTGTGATCCTCCGAGCCCGGCAGCGGCGTCAGGAAGAAGAATTCGAGAATATCGAGCGGCAGCTCGCGCTTGATGATCTCCACGTCACGCAGGATCGATTCTTTCGTGTCGGCGGGAAAGCCAAGGATGTAGCCGGCGAAGGTGAGCGCGCCATGGGCGCGCCACTTCTGCAGCATGACGCGATATTCGGTGATCTTGTTCTGCCGCTTCTTGGCGGTGATGAGATTCTCGGGGTTGATGTTCTCAAGCCCGATGAAGATGCGCTTCGCCCCGGCGTTCGTCGCCTTTTCAATGAAGTTCGGAATCTTGTGGCACAGCGTGTCGACTTGGATGGTGAAGCCGCAGTAGATACCCTCGTCCTGGAGCTTGATGACCCGGTCGAGCAGGATCTCCCAGTCGCTGTTGCGGGCAAAATTATCGTCGGTGATAAAGAACCTGTCAATGCCCTGCTTCCTGTTCTCGCGAATGATCTGTTCGAGATCGTCGGGGGTGCGGAAGCGGCTCTTGCGGCCCTGTACGTTGATGATGGTGCAGAACGAGCACTGATAGGGGCAGCCCCGACCGAGGTCGATCGACGAATAATGGCCCGTCGTGCGCGCGAGATGTTTGCGGGGCAGGATCGGCGCCGGCTCGCCCTCGAGCGACGGCAGCTTGTCCATGAAATTGTAGAGCGGTTTGAGCGCGACGTTCCAGGCGTCGAGCAGCACTTCGTCCAGCCGATGCTCCTCCGCCTCGCCCGCGAACAGCGAAATGCCGAGCCCCTGCGCCTCCTTGAGTTCCGCCGGCATTTCCGGGAGCATCGCGATGCAGCCAGAGACGTGGAATCCGCCCATGCATACTTGGAAGCCGGCGTCGCGAAACTGCCGCGCGATATCGAACGCGCGCGGGAACTGATTCGATTGTACGCCGACCAGGCCGACCAGAACCCGGCCGCCCTTGCGCTTCAGCGCGCGAATGATTCGGCTCGGCACGACGCGGCGATTGGTTTCGTCGTAGGTGTCGACCTCGATTGTCACCCCGGGGCCCAGAACCCCGCGCTTGCTGGCGTCCTCGGCCAAGCTGTTCATGCAGGCGAGCGTGTTGGACGGCAGGGCCGAGCGGAACCATTGGATCGGATAGCCGTCGTCGTCATAGTGGGTCGGCTTGACAAGAACGAAAGTAAACAACGAGTCAGGGCCGCCCGAATCCGGCTTGGCTTCGATGGGAGCACTCGACAACGCGCTGATCAATTGGTCGCCCCGCACAAGAATCACAAAACCGCTAGCATGGGCGGCTTATCCGAGCAAATCCGGATGGTTTGCCGCATTCGGCGAAGGCCGATCACATGGGAGGAACGAGCCCATCCTTGCCGACCAGGAGGAAGCCGGCCTCGATCGAGCCGTCCGCCTGCTTGGGGCCCCTGGCGATGATCGCCGCGCCGGGCTTGAGATCCGTCTGCGCGCCAGGCTCGAAACCGACGATCGGCGTCTTCGGGTCGACAACGATGGTCTGCTCGCCGCCCTTGTATGTCACGGTCAGCTTGGGGCCAGTCGTCGCGTCGACTCGGGCGGATATGTTGCCGTTGGTCATCGAGCTTTTCGGCGCGAGGTCGAAGGGGCGGAAGCCCTCGCCTGTGCCGCGCATGGCCTCGGGAAAGATGTGAACTTCCATGGCCTTGAGCTCGTTCCCATCGCCCGGCAGCGCCGCAACGCCGATGAACGACCCCGGCTTGACGTCGGTAAGCTGGGCGGGAACCACGAGGACGAAGCGCGTTTTCGCGTTGAGGCGGATCGTCTGATCCTCGCCCGCGCGGGTGTGTACGCCCAAGGTCGAGCCGTCTGCGCTGATCGTCTGGATGGTTGCGCGCGCGGATGCGACCGGCGCGTTCTGGGCGAGGGCGGGGGCGACAGCGAAGACGAACGTCGCAGCCAGAGGAATTCGGAACAACGTCATCGCAAGTCTCCCAAAGCAACGTAAGGAATGAGCCGAGTCCTGCAAGGCTAGCCAGAGGCGTAGAGAGTCGGAATGATGTTTCCAAGACGCAATCGGCGTCTGTGCGCCCGTGTCGAAGTCAAAGGTGCGTGAGGAGCCGAGTTTCTCCTCCCGTAGGTGGCGCGGTCGAACCGAGTTGATGGTTCGTTGCCTGTTGGGCCAAGGCCATGGTCACCCAGCTTTAGACTTTGACCTCGTTCCCGTCCTGGCTCCAGCGGGTATGGAAACTGCCTTCCTTGTCGAGGCGCCGATAGGTGTGCGCGCCGAAATAGTCGCGCAGGCCCTGCAGCAGGTTGGTTGGCCCCCGCGCACGTCTCAGCCCGTCGTAGTAGGCCAGCGACGAAGAGAAAGCAGGCGTCGGCACGCCGTTGGCGATCGCCAAGGCAAGCACACGCCGCCACGCGCCTTCCGTCCTAACGACGCCCTCCCTGAAGTAGTCGTCGAGCAGGAGGTTGGAGAGCTTCGGGTTGCGATCATAGGCCTCCTTGATGCGATCGAGGAAACGAGCCCTGATGATGCATCCGCCGCGCCAGATGGTCGCCATGTCGCCGAGCTTGAGGTCATAATGGAACTGCCCCGAGGCCACTGACATCTGCTCGAACCCTTGCGCGTAGGCGACAATTTTCGAGGCGTAGAGCGCGTCGCGGATGGCGTCGATCTCGGCCTTCTCGGGCTTGCGCGCCTGAACCGCCGGACGCGGAATCTTCTTGTCCAATTCCAGGCGTATTCCGCGGTTGGCGGAGAGGACGCGGGCGAAGACGGCTTCTGTGATCCCGGTCAGCGGCACGCCAAGCTCGAGCGCGTTCTGCGCCGTCCAGCGGCCGGTCCCCTTCTGCTCCGCTTCATCGACGATGACGTCGACCAGCGGCTTGCCGGTGGCTGCGTCAGTCTTGCGCAGGACCGCGGCGGTGATCTCGATCAGATAGCTGTCGAGGTCACCCTCTTTCCAGGTCTGGAAGATATCCGCCATCGCCGCGGCGTCGAGGCCATATACGCTTTTCATGAGATCGTAAGCTTCGGCGATGAGCTGCATGTCGGCATATTCGATGCCGTTGTGCACCATCTTGACGTAATGGCCTGCGCCTTGCGGGCCGATATAAGTGCAGCAGGGCACGCCATCGACCCGGGCCGCCATCTTGGTCAACATCGGCGCGATGCGATCCCAGGCTTGGCGATCGCCGCCGGGCATCATGCTCGGTCCTTCAAGCGCGCCCTCCTCGCCGCCGGAGACGCCCATGCCGACGAAGCGGATCTTTTTCTTCTCGCAAGCCTCGTAGCGCCGCGCGGTGTCGGTGAACAGCGAGTTGCCGCCATCGATGATGATGTCGCCTTCCTCGAGATGAGGCAGGAGCTCGTCGATCACCTCGTCGACTGGCTTGCCGGCCTTGACCATGATCAGAATCGGGCGGGGCTTCGCGATGCTGGCGATAAACTCCGGCAGCTCTTTGGCTGGGAAAAAACGACCTTCCTTGCCGTGTTCGGCGATCAGCGCGTCGGTCCGCTCGTGGTTGCGATTGAAAACCGCAACGCCGAACCCCTTGTGCGCCGCGTTGCGCGCGAGGTTTGCGCCCATCACGGCCAATCCCAGGACGCCAATATCAGCTTTGTCGGCCATGATTTCTCCTCGCTCGCGGGGCAGGCGCCCGTCTTAGCCCTGCGCCGCGGCGCGAGCAAATATCTCGGCGTATCCGACGCAGGACGACCTACGTTGGCTGAAGGCGGAACTGCAGCATGAACAAAGGCCGCGTTTTCAGCCGGGCGGAGCCTTCGGGCTGGTCGTTGCGTCCGCCGGCGCGTGTACAGCCGAATTCACATCAGTGCTGGATTGGCCCGGCGATTGTGTTGACGGCCTCTTGGAAGGCCAACCGTTCCAGTTGATCGAGATCCCCGTCCCAAAACTCCTGCGACAATATGCCGTCGCGGCTTTCCAGGCGATCCGATGCAACCACGATGCTAGCGGCTCGGAACCCCGCGAGACGGGCCAAAGCAAAGAGCGACGCTTCTTCCATCTCAATGAACATTGGCTTATCGGACCCGGTCACATTCAGTAGAGCGCGCAGCATGGATCCTGGCTGGAAATAGTATATCGGCATTGTGAAGCCGATCGCTCGGATGTGCTTGACGTTATCTTTCTTGACAGTCTCAACAATTTTCTCGGTCAAAGATTGATCAGGTCTTGAAATCTGCTCCTGAAGTCCATTTTCCAGTAAAAAAGCAGCGCCATCTTTGTAGGATCCATCTGACACCACGAGCTGTCCATAGGGAATGCCGGGAGACAATAGGCCAGCGGTTCCAACATGGATGAAGGTGTTGATTCCCATCGCATGGAGTTCCGCCGCCTCCGTCGTGATTCCGCCAGCTCCGGGAAGGCCGCGCGCTACCGCGAAGGGTGTTATTCCAGGTTTTCTGACAACAAATACGAGAACCGGATCTGTGAAGCCGTAAGAGAATGACTTGTAGTAACCACCAAAGCCCAGTTCGTTGAGGTACCGCGCGAGGTCAACACGATGGAGGATGATCGCCACTTCAGGAAAATCATCGAGCTCGCCGTGTGTCAGCTGGGTCTTTTTCAACCATTGGATTTCATCTGATGGTGTATTGAGACGCTCCGTTCCGGGATGGTCGGCATACTGCTCCAGAACATTGACCGTCGTGGGCTGCGCCAATGCAATTGAGGCGGCAAGCGCCGAAACGCCTATCATCAGAGCAGCTATTCTGATCATGTTCGGCCGTTCTCCCCCTGACGGAGGCAGAGATTGTTTGGCGAGAGATGCCGAGTCAAATTGCGATGCGCCGCCTCAGTCAGGGATTCGCCATACCGTGACGATGGCGGAGGCAAGTTGAATTCGCGGAAATCCTCATTCTGCTCGGGACGTGCCCGTGGGCGCGGGCGGCTCAGGCCGGTAGGAACGGCGTAGAACAAGCCCGAATGGCGGCCTGGATTGTGGGATAATCAGCTGGATCATTAAATGAACAAACCCCCGCCGGATGCACTCTGGGTTCGCGTCTATTATGAAGACACCGACTTTTCCGGTCGTGTCTATCACGCTTCCCATCTGCGCTTCCTTGAGCGCGGCCGCACCGAGTGGCTGCGTCGCCGCGGATTCACGCATCGGGATGTTGCCGAAAGCTCAGACGTCGCGTTCGCCGTGCGCTCGCTGCAAATAGAGTATCTGGCGCCGGCGATGATGGACGATCTCCTGGAAGTCGAGACCAGCGCCGCCGCTGTGCGCGGCGCGTCGATCACGTTTCACCAACGAGTCGTACGCGGCGATAAGGCGCTCGTGACGGCATCGGTGTTGGTCGCGTCAATTCGCAACGATCGCCCGGCGCGCATTCCCGCTGATTTGCGTCGACGCCTTCAGCCATCCGCCTGAAAATCAACCGGCGAAAAAGCAATCAGAACGCCACGCGATCCCCGCCTTTGAGCTCAAGGATTTCCCGGGCTTCGTCTGGGCTCGCGACTGAGAGGCCAAGACCCTCGATGATCTGACGGGCGGCGCGAACCTGTTCTGCGCTGCTGGTCGCGAGTTTGCCCGGGCCGGACCAAAGCGAATCCTCAAGCCCGACGCGAACGTTCCCGCCCATCGCGGCGGCCATCGCGGCGATGGCGAGCTGATTGCGCCCCGCTCCAAGCACCGACCATCTGTACTGGGTGCCAAATAGACGATCTGCCGTGCGCTTCATATGCATGACGTCCTCGGGATGCGGGCCGATTCCGCCGAGGATGCCAAATACGGTTTGGACGAAGAGCGGCGGCTTGACGAGCCCACGCTCAAGGAAATGACTGAGGTTGTAGAGGTGCCCCGTGTCGTAGCACTCGAACTCGAACCGGGTGCCCGAATCGGCAAGCGTGCGCAGAACGAATTCGATGTCCTTGAACGTATTGCGGAACACGAGATCGCGTGAGTTCTCGAGCGCCTGCGCCTCCCAATCGTGGTTGAAGGTCTTGAAGCGGTTGAGCATCGGGAAGAGCCCGAAGTTCATCGAGCCCATGTTGAGCGACGCCACCTCCGGCTTGAAAGTCTCCGCCGGCTTCACACGCTCCTGCACCGTCATGAAGGGCGCACCGCCCGTGGTCAGATTGATCACGGCATTTGTCGACTGCTTGATGCGCGAGAGGAAGCGCGCGAACGCTTCCGGAGTCTGGTCGGGGCGGCCCGTTTGCTCGTCCCGCGCGTGCAGGTGAACAATCGCGGCGCCGGCTTCCGCCGCTCCGATCGCCGCCTCGGCGATCTGGTCGGCCGTGACCGGAAGATGAGGCGACATGGACGGCGTGTGGATCGCCCCCGTCACAGCGCAGGTGATGATGACCTTGTTCGACTGAGCCATATGACCGATGTTCCTTCGCCTTCGCCGTTCGTTACTGACCGATGTTCTTGTTCGCCCAGCGCTTATGCGCCGCAAGCGCAATCAGGCGGCGATCTCGCCAGGCCTGACGCTCTCCGAGCCGGTCCGCGGCCAGGCGTTCGCGACGCTCGGACTCGACTTTTTCCATGACAGGCCCGCTCCAATCGACGCGCCATTGCGTCGAGGGGAAGATGCCGGAATAGATGCCCTGATAGCGGTCGGCGTAGTCGCGCACCCCGGCGGGAGCGTTGAGATCGATGGTCTCGAAGGGGCCCATGAAGGACCAGCGCAATGCCAGGCCCTCGCGAATCCCGACATCCACGTCCTCAACCCCCGCATATCCCTGCTCGACGAGCCGGAAGGCCTCTTCAAGCAGCGCACCCTGCAGCCGGTTCATGACAAAGCCGTCGAGCTCGCGTTTCATGACGATCGGCGCATGACCGGCGGACCGCAGAAACGTTGCCGTGCGCTCGACAACGCCTAAGTCCGTCCAGGGGGCAGGGACCACTTCGGCGGCTGGAATAAGATAGGGCGGATTGATCGGGTGGACGACGAGACAGCGCGCGCGGCCGTTGAGGTTTTCGGTAAAGGCCGAGGGCAGAATCGCTGAGGTCGAGCTCGCCAGTACGGCGTCGGGCGGCGCGGCCGCATCGAGCCGCGCGAACACCGCGCGCTTCACCTCGACATCCTCCGGCGTGTTCTCCTGGACGTGGACCGTTCCTTCAAGCGCCGACTCGAGTGTTGTGGCCTCGCGGATCCGTGTCGCGACTTCGCTGGCCGCAGCCCCGTTCAGAAGATCGTTGGCCTCAAGCTCCGGCAGGAGCCGCTCGATATACGCCCGAGCCTTGCTCGGCGCCTCCCTGTCCTGATCCCAGATAGCGATTTCGCAACCCGCGCGGGCAAAACTGATCGCCCAGGCGCGGCCAACGAAGCCTGTGCCGATCACCGCCACTTTTGGCATGTCACCCTCCAAGCGCGAGTAAGCCTATCCGTCACAACGTCTCGACATTGGCGTCCACGCCGATCGATTGGCCGGAAACGTTACGCCCCGCCGGCGACAGAAGGTATGCGATTGTCGCCGCGACGTCGCTCGCGGTCACCATTCGACGCATCGAGACCCGCTCGAGATAGGTCTTTTCCATCGCCTCGTAGCTGACGCCCGTCTGTTTGGCGCGCGCCGCAATCACCCCGGTCATACGCGGTCCCTCGACGATGCCCGGCAGAATCGCGTTGACGCGGATGTTAGCGGGTCCCAGCTCCTTGGCGAGGCTCTGGGTCAGTCCGATCACGCCAAATTTGGCCGCCGAGTAGGGCGTCCGGAACGCGTAGCCGAATCGCCCGGCAGATGAAGACAGATTGACGATCGAGCCCCCGCCGGAGGCCTTCAGCATCGGCACGGCGAAATGCGCGCAGAGGAATTGTCCCGTCAGGCAGACATCGATGGTGCGCCGCCAATCTTCCGGCTTGATATCCTCGACGCCGCCGGTTGGCCCAGCGATCCCGGCGTTGTTGATCAGCGCGTCGAGTCCGCCAAGGGAGGCTTTGACGTCGTCGAACAGACGGGCCACGTCGGCGTCCGAAGCGACGTCAGCCCTGGTGATTCCGGCCTTGGGATGAGCGGCGCGGTAGTCGGCGAGGAACTCGTCGGAGACGTCGCAAATATGGACCTGCGCGCCACGGGCTATGAGCAGGTCGGCGGCGGCGCGTCCAATGCCCGATGCGCCGGCCGTGACGAGAACGCGCAGCGTCTCGGGAAGAGCAAAGATGTCAGCGGCATCGTTCATTCAGTCACTCCCATCATCAGCTGCGCAGCGCTATAAATGCGACGGGAACGACAGGGCCAAACAAAATCGTTCGCGTCGCATAGGGCAAGCGCGCATGCCTTCCGAAGGCTAAGGCCAGCTCGTCGATTCCGCCACTTCTGCCAGCATCGACATGACTTCGAACGCGGCCTCCGCTGCAGCAGCGTTGGCCGAAGCGCAACAATCCCTGAGGACCGTGACCCGAAAGCCGCGGTCGGCCGCGTCCCGGACTGTGTGCTCGACCGAGAACTGTGTTGCAAGCCCGCAGACCGTGAGATCGGTCACGGCGCTGGCTTCCAGGATCTCGTCAAGCACCGTCGCGAAGAAGGCGCTGTTGCCTTTGTGGATGAGGCAGGTCTCGCCAGGGAGCGGCTCGAAGCCCTCATGAGCTTCGACGCCCCAGGAGCCGATCTTCACCGCTCCGAGCTCCGCCACCTTGCGAAAGAGGCGGCCATGTCTCGGCAGGTCGGCGTAATCAGGGGAAAAAGCAATGTGAACGTGCGCGATGACGAACCCGAGTTGGCGCGCGCGTCCGAGCGCCTTTCGGCTCGCCTCGAGGAACCGACTGGACATCGGCGCCGTCCGGTCGATCGCAAAGGGGATCTTCCCGTCCGGATGGCAGATGTCGTTTTGATAGTGAAGCGCAATCAGCGCGCGAGCCAAGCTCGTCTCCGCTCAACTTGGCGCCGCGCCCGTCGCGGCGAAATAGCGGATCGCGAAGTCAACCCATTCCGGCTGGCTCCAGTCCGGATGTTCGCTCCGGAGCTCAGAGCCAAGCGCCGCAACGATTGCGTCGGCGTCCTCCTGCTTATCGCGGCGTGACTTCACGCGACGACCGAGGTCGATCATGTAGTCGCGCACTGTCCGGACGATTTCCGCACCGCCCAGCGCGCCGTGTCCGGGAACCACCACGCGCGGCGCCTCTGCTTCGAGCGTCTTGAGCACACGAGCCCAATTCGCCGCGTCAATGTCGACCTCATGAGGCGGAAACCACGGGAAGATCGGGAACATCCGTTCCTCCACCAGGTCGCCCATGAAGACCACGCCGCAATCGGGCACATGCACGGTCTGATCCCCGAGGGTATGCGCCTTTCCCGCAGCGCGCAGTTCGACGCTACGACCGCCGAGATCGATCGTGGCGTTCGGTCCGCTATAGACTTCATCCGGTTCGACGATTGTCGTCCCCTCGAGCGCTGCGGCGATCGCCGGTCCGAAGGTGCGGAACATGCCGAGAAACGCTTCGCCCTTGCGCGTGAGCTCATCCCGCTGCGCTTCGTTGTAAATGATCCTGGCGGCGCCCTTGAAAACCTGCGCCCCGAAGCCGTGCTCCGGATGGAAGTGGGTGAGGGTCAAAGTCACCGGTCGCGACCCCGCCAAGTCTTTGGCGATCTCAAGCACCTTGGCCCCGTTCGCGGGTCCCATGCCCGTATCGATGACGAGCGCCGAATCGTCTCCGAGGACGATTCCGATATTTGGCGCTAGGGGGACTCGTCTGTCGCCGACGACGAAGACGCCCTTGGCGATCTCGCTCAGCGCGCTTGCGTCGACGTTCGGGGGCGGAGGCGTCTCGTCCATGGGCCTATTCGAGTTCGTGGTTCGAGAAGGGATCGGGCGGCAGAACGCCGTTGCGTGGGGTCGCGGACACTTTTCGTGAAGCAAAGCCGATTTCCCGGCCCCCCGCAATGCCCCTGGGTCGATAAAGAATGATGATGAGCATGAGAAGCGCGAGAGCGCTGTCGCCCAGTCCTGCCGGCGCGGCGAGGTGAATCCCGCCGATCGAAAAGCCCACCTCGGCCTCGCGCAAGGCTTCGGTCAGAGCCGATATGGCGAGCGCGCCGATAACCGCGCCGGTCAGGCTGCCCGCTCCGCCGATCACCAGCATCGCGATGATGAGGAAGGTCAGGTCGAGATAGTAGGTCTCGACCCGAACCGTGCCGAGAAAATGCGCGAGCAACACGCCGGAGACGCCGCTCAAGAAGGCGCTGAGGGTGAAGGCGATCCAGCGATGGCGCACGATATCGACGCCCGCGGCCCTCGCCGCGACTTCATCCTCGCGCGAGGCGCGCAGCAGCAATCCGGCGCGCGATTCCTGATAGGCGAAGGCGATCGCAATGGAGACGGCGGCCCAGATCGCCGCGGTCCAGAGGCCAACATAGTTGGGCAGCCCCATGAGCGAGTTCTGACCACCGGTGACCGAGGTCCAGTTGCCCAGCCCGACATAAACGACGACCAGAATCGAGAACGTCGCAATGCTCGCGGAAATGCCGGAGAGGCGCATGAGCGGAAAGCCAACGAGAGCCCCGATCACAGCCGCGCTCGCTCCACCGGCGAGCGCGCCAGCGGGTGCGGGCCAATGCTGCTCAGCCAGGAGCTTCGGCAGATCTGGCAGGAACACCGACTTCTGGCCAGGGGCCATCGTCAGGAGCGCGGACACATAGGCGGCGATCGCCATGAAGCCGACGTTGCCAAAAGAGAACACCCCCGAATTGCCCGCGAAGACATAAAGGCCAACGACGCCCACCAGCATGATGAGGGCCTGCGTCGCGCGCCTTTGAAGAATGATCGGCGCGAAGGCCGCGGCGCTTGCGATCACAATGACGAGCGCGACGAGGAGGACCAAGGGCGCGAGACGCGCTGCGCCCTCCCGGACCGCGCTTGTCATATGCGTTGCCGCAGGCTGCGCGACGGAAAGAGGCCGAGCGGACGAACAATCAGGACGAGCGCGACGGCGAGAAAAACAAACGCCTCCCGGAATGGCCGCAGCGCCTCGGGCAGCAGGGCCTGAGCCAAGATCGATCCGACGCCCACGAAAAAGCCGCCGATCGCTGCTCCGGGCAAGCTGCCAAGACCGCCGATGACCGTGCCGACAAAGGCGATAACGACGAGCTGGAGGCCCATTCGAGGCTGAACCAGGCCGGTCTGCGCAACGATCATGCAGGCGACCGCAGCGGCCAGGAGCCCGCTTATGGCGAAGGCCGCGGCGATGACACGGTTCGCCCGAACGCCCAGCGCCTCGGCCATCTGAAAGTTCTCCGCGGCCGCGCGCATCTCGAGGCCGAGGCGCGTCGCGCGCAAGAGCCAGGTCGTGCCGGCGAGAAGCGCGAGGCTGATCGCGATCGTGACGAGATGCAGGAGCTGCAGACGCACGCCGGCGATATCGACCTGCCGCGCCAATCCGGGCAGGAAATCGACGCCCTTGGGACGCGCCCCCACGACCATGATCAGCGTCTTTTCAACAAAGAAGCTCACCGCAAACGACGAGACGAGCAGCGTCTCCGGATTGGCGCCTCGGAGCGGCCTGAATGCGGCTCTTTCGGTGACGAGCGCGAGCACGATAGCGGCGAGCGCAGCAGCAACGACGGCGAGCGCCGTCGATTGGGCGAAGAACACGAGAATCGCGTAGCCCGCGAAGGTGATCAGGTCGGCATGGGCGAAATTGACGAGCCGCATCACCCCGAAGATCATACCGATTCCGAGAGCGGTGAGGGCGTAGAGACCGCCCACGCTGACGGCGTCGACGAGGACTTGCGCGGCCTCTCTCATCAGGACCAACGCACGCCGCTCATCGCTACGCCAAAATAGGCGCCGTCGAAGTCGCGATGCGCCTTGACCTCGTCGGGGCGCCCGCTCAAGCTGAAACGGCCGTGACTCATGATGAGCACGCGGTCGGCGACCGCGAAGGCGCGCGCAGCGTTCTGCTCGGCGACGAGAATCGCGACCCCGCGAGATCGAATCGCCGTCAGCCTGTCGTAGACGCGAGCGAGCGCCATCGGCGCGAGGCCGAGCGACGGCTCGTCCAGCATCAGCAGGCGTGGCCGCGACATGAGCGCGCGTCCGATCGCGAGCATCTGCTGCTCGCCGCCAGAAAGCAGTCCCGCCATTTGACGGCGCCGCTCGGCGAGAACGGGAAACTCGGCGAAGACCGCCTCAAGATCGGCCGCGATCTCCCGATCACGCCGGATCGTAGCCCCGAGCTTGAGGTTTTCGATGACCGAGAGGCTAGTGAAAATTTGCCGCCCCTCCGGAACCAGCGCCGCGCCGAGCTTCACGATGTCGCTGCGAGGAATGTCGTCGATCGAGCGCCCACAGATTTCGATGCGGCCTCGCGCTCTGGGCGCGATCGCGGTGATCGCCGACAGGAGCGAGCTCTTGCCGGCGCCGTTCGGGCCGATGATGGCGACGATCTCGCCGGCGCCGACCTCGAACGACGCGTCCTTGACGGCGGTCACGGAATCATAAGCGATCGTAAGGTCCTCGACGCGCAGGACCGCTTCGCCACTCACGCTCATGCGGATACGGTCTCCGACACGCCGAGATAAGCCTCTCGCACTGTCGCATTGGCGCTGATCTCCTCCGGCGAGCCGATAGCGAGCGTCCTCCCGCTGCCGAGCACATGGATTCGGTCGCAGAGCGCAAAGATGAGCGCCATGTTGTGCTCGACGACGAGGATGCCACACCCGTAAGCGGCGTGGATGCGGACAATCGCTCCCCTCAGATCTTCAACCTCCGCCGCGGCCATGCCTGCGGCCGGCTCGTCGAGCAGCAGATAGCTCGGCTCGAGCGCCAGCGCGCGGGCAATGCCGACCTTGCGCTCCTCGCCATAGGTCAATGCGGCGGCGGGCATATGCGCGCGATCTCCTGGCAAAAACTCGGCCAGCAGCCCCTTCGCGCGCTCGCGCGCGAGATTCCTGCTCAGGCCATTCGCCACCAGGCCCACTTCGAGGTTCTCCGACACGCTGAGCCGCTTGAACAGCCGAACCGCTTGAAAGGTGCGGGCGATTCCGGCTCGAGCAAAAGCGTCGGGCGTCGCGCCGGCAAGCCGGCGCCCGTCAACTCGGACTTCGCCCGCGCTCGGCTTCTGGAAGCCGGAGAGGACATTGACGAGCGTCGTTTTTCCCGCCCCGTTCGGTCCGATCAGACCGACAATGGCGCCAGGTTCGAGCGTGAACGAGACATCATCGATCGCCATAAGCCCGCCGAAGCGAACGGAGATGCCTTCCGTGACCAGCGACATCGAGAAGCCGCTTAGAGAGGGGGGACCTTTTCCAGCGAGTACCGGCCCTCGGCGGTGAACTTGCCGTCCTTTACGCCGATAATCGACATCGGCCGGTCAGTGGCGATGTGCAAGGTCGGCGTCCAGGTCGTCGGGCCGATCACGAGCGGCGCCTTGTCGAACGTGTCGAGCTTCGCCGCCACCTTGTCGCCGTCTAAAGAGCCCGCTGCGTTGGCGGCCTTGGCCCAGGCTTGAACGGCCGAGTAGCCGCGCAGGCCGTAGGAGACGTCGGCCTTCTTGCCGTACTTGGCTTCAAACTTCTTGAAGAAGGCGTTGACGCCGGCGCTGGGATCGTCGCCGTATTTCGACCCGTAGTTCACGACGTAGAAATTGCTGAGGTTCGGCACGCTGCCGATCCAGTAGTCGCCGTCCATCGATTCGCCGGTGAGGATCGCTGCATCAATGCCCGCCGAGCGGAGCTGGCGCATCGCACTTGGGCCTCCGGGCGCGTAGGAGCAGAGAAAGATCAGATCGGGCGGCTTCGGCAACGAGGTGATACGCGTGACTTGCGCGGCGATCGAGGGATCGCCGTTGAGGAACGTGTCCTGGCCCAGCAGCGCATTCTCGCCAGCGAGCTCCTTCCATCGCGTCGCGAAACTGCCGCAGAGTGACTTCGTGTAGGAGATCGTGTTGTCGAGAAGAACGTAGCCGGTGCGCCAGCCCTTCGTTTTATAAGCCCATTCCGCCATCAGCGCGCCCTGCGCCTGCGCGGCGTTGGAGACGGAATAGGCCAGCGGGCCAACCCCCGCGACACCGAACTTCGGATCGGAGGCGGCCGAAAACGCGATCACGTTGTTCTGCTGCGCGACGTAGGCTCCGGGCGCGCCAAAGTCGAAATCCGAGGGAAAGAGGATGGCTTTCGCGCCCTTGTTGATGACGTCGATCGCGCCGTCCGCGCCGAGCGGTGGATCGGACTTGTTGTCGAACTGGACGATCTCGATCGGCTGACCCAGCACCCCGCCGCTCGCGTTGATGTCGTCGACGGCGAGCTTGGCGCCGGCGATGGTGTCCGCGTCGATCGGCTGGAACCATCCGCTGAACGACATCACGAGGCCGAAAACCGGCTTGTCGGCAGCGGCCGCGCCCGACGCCGCCATGAGCGCCAGGCCGAGGCCGATGAGGCCCTGCATCCGTGTCTTCATCACGCCAATCCTCCGCCGAAATTCATTAGTCGAGCCCGCGCATGGCTACGTCGCCCATCGCGCACCCCGATCGAAGTAAACGGTCTTTTCAGGCCGAGTTCAACCGCGAAGCGCAGTCTTCCCGCGTTGCGACACGTGCGCATTCAGTCGATCTCCGGCGCCACGTCGCGATCGAGCCAGCCGAGGTCGATTTCGGGCAGCGGGATGGCGTCGATGAGGAGGCGTGTGTAGCGGCTCTTGGGCGCGGCGAAGACGTCCTCGCAGCGGCCCTCCTCGACCATCAAGCCCGATTTCATGACGTAGACCCGGTCGCAAACGGCCCGGATGACCGAGAGGTCGTGGCTGATGAACGCCATGGCGAGACCGAGGTCGCGCGTCAGCGTCTTGAGAAGGTTCAGCGCCTGCGCCTGTGTCGACACGTCGAGACCGGAGACGATCTCGTCAGCCAACACAAAGTCCGGTTCGAGCAGCGCGGCCCGCGCGATGCCCACGCGCTGGCGCTGCCCGCCGGAGAGTTCGTGCGGCGTCCGGTCGAGACAGGCGAGCGGCAGACCGACGCGATCGAAGAATCCGCGCACCCGCCCCTCAGCGTCAGCGTGATCGTACGCGACGCGATGAAAGAGGAGCGGCTCGACCAGGATTCGCCGGACCGTATGTCGTGGATTGAGCGAGGTCATCGGATCCTGGAAAATCATCTGCATGCGCCGCCTCAGCGGGCGCATCTCCGCCTCCGGCAGTCGCGTGATGTCCTGCCCATCGAAGGCGATGCTGCCGGCGTCGATGTCGATGAGCCGCATGAGTGCGCGCCCAAGCGTTGTTTTCCCTGAGCCCGATTCGCCGACGATGCCCACGGTTTCGCCCCGCCCGATCTTGAGGTCGACGCCATGCAGCACTTTGACGCCGCCCACGCGCTCTCCGTTGAGGCGCCGCTTGCCGCCATAGGCGACCTCGACGCCAGTCGCGACGAAGAGATCCTGAACCATGCGACGGCCTAAGGTGGGCTACGTTTGGTCGGCGTCGTCATCGCGAGCCGAGCGCAGCGAGGCGTGGCCATCCAGGAGTCTCTGGGCGCCCTAGGATCTCTGGATTGCTTCGTCGCCATAGCCCCTCCGAAAGGACGGGCGTCTGTCGACGCCCGATGGCTCCTCGCAATGACGATCCCATGCGGCGGCCTAGCGGCCCGTCCCTGCGACTTCGAGCCGCAGTTGCGTAACCAAATCTTCAGGCACCGGCGCGAGGTCCGCGTCGGGCCGATCGTATCGTGGCCCCGCCGCGATCAAGGCGCGCGTGTAAGCGTGGCGGGGCGACGAGAGAATGTCTGCGGTCGTGCCGGATTCGATCACTGCGCCGGCGAAGAGCAGCGTCACGCGGTCGCAGATCTGCGCCACGACGCCAAGATCGTGGGTGACGAAGATGACGGCGGTGCGGTGCGCCTCCTGCATCTGGCGAATAAGCCGTAGGATCTGTTTCTGCACGGTGACGTCGAGCGCCGTCGTCGGCTCGTCCGCGACGATGATCTTGGGCTCGAGCGCGAACGCCGCTGCGATCAGGACGCGCTGCCTCATGCCGCCGGACAATTGATGCGGATAGGCGCGCAGCACGCGCTCCGGGTCTTGGATATGAACCTCGGCGAGCAGTTCAAGCGCGCGTTTGTGGGCCTCGCGCGCGCTCAATGCTCTTCGCAGCCGCAGGCCGTCGGTCAGTTGCGCCTCGATGCGCCGGCCCGGGTTCAGCGCTGTCATCGGGTCTTGGGGAACGAGCGCGATGGCGTCGCCGAAGATCGCGCGCGTTTCGCGCCGCGGCGCTGTCCTAAGGTCCCGTCCCTCGAAGAGGATTTCGCCATGCGTGATTCTGACCGTGCGCGGCAGCACACCGAGCAGCGCCTTGGCGATCGTTGATTTGCCGGCGCCGCTTTCGCCGACGAGCCCAAGTGTTTCGCCGGCCGCGAGATCGAGGCTCACATTCCGCAGGATTGGCTCAGCGTTCCCGAGTTCCGAGACGGCGCTCAAACGCCGAATGGAGAGGATCGGCGCGGTCATCGCCTGAGCACCGGATCAAGCGCGCGCCGCAATCCGTCGCCAAGCTGATTGAAGGCGAGCACGGTCGCGAACAGCGCGGCGAGCGGCGCCGCGAACACCCACCAGGTCTGATGGATGAATTGCCGGCCCTCGGCGATCATGCCGCCCCAGGTCGGCGTGTCCGACGACACCGACAGGCCGACGAACGACAGGATCGCCTCGACAATGACCGCAATGCCCATTTCGAGACTCACCAGCGCCAGCAGGGCAGGGACCACGTTTGGCAGAATCTCGCGCATAAGGATATGGAACGGCGGAAAACCGATGGCGCGCGCCGCGGTGACATAGTCGGCCTCAGCCTGCGCCATCGTCTCGGCGCGCACAACCCGGCAGAATCGCGTCCAGTCGATGATGGCGATCGCCGCGATGACCGATCCGACGCCGGCGCCGAGGACGGCGACGAGAAGAATCGAGAGCAAGACCGGCGGGAAGGCCATCCAGATATCGACGAGCCGGGAGATCAAGCCGTCGACCGAGCCGCGATACCAGCCGGCGAGCAGCCCGAGGGCCGTGCCCGCGATGGCCGCGAGGCTCGCGGCGACGAAGGCGACGATCAACGCGATCCGCGCGCCATAGATGAGCCGCGAAAGCACGTCCCGGCCAAGGTCGTCCGTGCCGAAATAATAACCTGGCTCTGCGCTCGCGACTCCCGCCGGCGGCAGGGAGGCGAGCATCAGATCCTGGTCGAGCGGATTCTTCGGCGCGATCCACGGCGCGAACAGCGCGATCACGATCAGCGCGAGAATAAAGCCGCCGCCGATGATGACTTTGGGCTCGGCGAGCAGGGCACGCAGGCGGCGCGAGGCAAGGCTAGGGCCCGCAGTCGCAAGGAGAGAGGAAGCCGAGACTTCCGTCACAGGGGCCGCGCTGGTCGGTCGGCCTTGCGCTTACGCATAACGCAGCCTCGGATTGAACAGCGCGACCAGAAGGTCGACCGCGATGTTGATCAGGATGAAGATCACGGCGAACACCAGCACGAGCCCCTGTATCAGCGGCAGATCGCGATTGATCACCGCCTCGATCGCCATGTTGCCGATGCCCGGATAGGCGAAGATGCGCTCGATGATCACTGTGCCGCCAATCAGAAAGGTGAACTGAACGCCGGTCAGCGCCAGCGTCGGGCCGATCGCGTTGCGTAAAGCCTCCTGCAGGACGAGTCGAAGTTCGGACATGCCCTTGAGTCGAGCGAGCAGCACATAATCCTGCGCCATGGCTTCATTGAGCGCGCCCTTGAGCACGCGCGCGATCACCGCCGCGAGAGGGAGGCCGAGCGCCAGCGTCGGCATGGCGAGGTGCTTCACGAGGTCGAAAAACACCTCGAACCTCAGCCTGAGAAGGCTCTCGGCGAAATAGAAGGGCGTCGTCATGCCGGCGCTGACGCTCGGATCGACTCGGCCGGTCAGCGGCAGAAGCGGCCACACCACGCCGAACGCGAGCACGAGCGCGAGCGCCCATACGAAATCGGGAATGGCGAGCAGGAGTCCGTTGACCGCATCGATGACCCGCTTCGCCCATGTCCGTCGCACCATGGCGCCAACGATCGCGACGGCGCCGCCGACGATCACCGCGAATTCGAGCGCGCCGGTCGCGAGCTCGAGCGTCGCGGGCAGCCGCTCGCTAAGGAGAGCCAGAACGTCGCGGTGCAGTGAGATCGAGGTTCCGAAGTCGCCGCGCAGCGCATAGCGGACCCAGACGCCAAACTGTGACAGGAGGCTGCCGTCGAGCCCGTAATGCGCTCTGAGCGCCGCGATGTCGGCCTGGCTGGCGCCAGGCGAAATCATCATAGCCACGGGATCGCCCGGCACGACCCGGAGGAGAACGAACACGACGATCGCGACGCCGGCGAGCGTGGCGAGCGCCACAAGGAGACGCCGGAGGATCGCAAGCGCGATCATCGCTTCGTCATGGCCTCACCATTGCGCGGCAGGCGCGAGGCGCCGCCGCCCCGGCTGCGTATGCGTGCTCAGGCGGCCGGCGACACCAGCGTCGGCTGCAAGGCGCCGGATTTGTTCGGCGTGACCTTGAGGTCCGACTTGTAGAGGATCGGCTGGACGTATTGCAGGAGGGGAATGACATAGCCCTGTTCGGCGATATAAGCGTCGACCGTCTTCCAGCCGTCGATGCGCTTCTTCTCGTCCTTCTCGCCCCAAAGCGGGCCAATCTTGGCGTCGAGATCGTCGGTCTTGAACGCCGAATGCGGCGAAGGGCCAAACATCGCAAAGCCGGTCGAAGTCGTCGGATCCCCGATCGCGTCGCCCCAATTGTAGAAGGCCGCGGGCGCGAGCTTGTGGGTGGTTCTGAGCTCGAAGTGCTTGGCGATCTCATAGACCTCGATATCCGCGTCGATGCCGACCTTGCGCCACATGCCGACGATCGCCTGGATCATCTCATAATCTTTCGGCTTGAAGCCGCGGGTCGTCTGGATCGTGAACTTGACCGGCTTCTCCGGCGAATAGCCAGAGGCGGCAAGCAATTCGGCCGCCTTCTTGGGATCGTATGGCGTCTTGACCGAGGGGTCGAAGGCGGAATATTCGGGCGCTTCGAGCGTGTCGATCGGCACGCCGTAGCCGTGCAACAGCCGGTCGACGATCGCCTTCTTGTCGATCGCCATGATCGCGGCGAGCCGCACGTTCTTGTCGAGCATCGGCTCCTTGTTGGTGATGAAGATCATGCCGATGTCCGAGATCGGCGTCGCCACGCCCGAGAGTCCCTTGACTGTCTTCAGGCGATCGAACTCCTCATAGGGCACTTCGAGCGTAATGTCGGAAGAACCCGACTCGATCTCGGCCACGCGAGTGGTCGCGTCAGGCACGAACTTGAAGATCACGGTCTCGAACGCCGGCTTATCGCCCCAGTAATGAGGATTGGCCTTCAGCCTGAGGAAGGCGTTGCCCTGGTATTCGTCGACCATATAAGGGCCCGACCCGATCGGCTTTTTCTCGAACCCTTCCGCGCCGACTTTCTCGTAATAGGCCTTCGGCAGGACATAGCCGGTCAGGAACGCCATCCACATGAAGAAAGTCGGTTCGAAGCGGATGGCGTCCGCATTGATCCGGTTCCCGTCGATCTTGTAATTTCCGGCGGTCGACCAGATGAACGAAATGGGATTGGCGCTGTCTTTCGCGCCGGCGCGTTCAAGCGACCAGACGACATCCTCGGGCGTGAGCGGCGACCCGTCCTGCCATTTGACGTCCGGGCGAACGTCCATCCAAAGCTTCGTCTTGTCGTCGTTCCAGCCCCAAGCCGTGAGGATACCGGGCTTGAGCGTGAGATCCGGCGCCTGCCCGATATACTGGTCGAAGATGGAGCGATAGATCGCCTGGATGCTTGGATTGACGGCGGAGCTCCCGTCCGTCGGATCGAACGAGGGCAGGTTGACGTTATAGGCGATGGTGAGCGTGTCCTTGGCCCCCGCGCGAACGGCGCCCGCGAGAAGCAGTTCGGTGAGAAACGCGCCCGCGCCGAGCGCCAGGGTTTGGCGCCGAGTGACCTCCACCATGCATGGCCTCCCAATTCATCCGAGCCGTCGGTCTCATGGCCTTAAGGATTCGCATTTTGCGTGCCACATCCAGCCGACCGTTAATCGCAACGCTAGCAAAGTGGAATTGGCGAGGCAAGGCGGTGGTGCGCAATTGTATGAGGAGGAATTTATACGCGCGTGCGCTTTTTCGTGGCTTGCGCGCGCCTTTTCCGTGGGCACGCCCCTATCGTTGACAGCGCATGAGCCGCTAAATATGCTCATGCAAATAAATACCTGAAGGGAGCGAGCCGATGGCGGAAAGGTCCTTCGAGCGCGAAGTTCAGGACTTGCGACTTCAAGCGGGCGAAATCTTTCGCGGCGAAGGCATTCTCGCGATCACCAAAGCCTTGCTTCAATCCGGCGTGTCCTACGTCGCTGGATATCAGGGCGCGCCGATCTCGCATCTCATGGACGTGCTCGCCGACGCCAAGGACGTGATGAGCGATCTTGGCGTGCATTTCGAGACCTCCGCCTCGGAAGCGGCCGCCGCGGCGACGCTCTCGGCTTCGGTCATGTATCCGGTGCGCGGCGCGGTAACCTGGAAATCGACCGCAGGCACCAACGTCGCGGCCGACGCGCTCTCGAACCTGGCTTCGAGCGGCGTCACCGGCGGCGCGCTGATCGTCATCGGCGAAGATTACGGCGAGGGCTCCTCGATCATGCAGGAGCGCACCCACGCCTTTGCGATGAAGTCGCAGATCTGGCTCCTCGATCCGCGCCCCGATCTGCCGACGCTCGTGCGCATGGTCGAGGAGGGCTTCGAACTGTCGGAAGCCTCGAACTCGCCGGTCATGCTCGAAGTGCGCATCCGCACCTGTCACGTGCACGGGCAATTCGTCGCCAAGGACAACAAGAAGCCAGACTTCACGCTCCGCCAGGCGCTGGAAAATCCGTCGCGCGACGTCAATCGCATCGTACTTCCGCCCGCGTCGTTCATGCAGGAGAAGGAGAAGCTCGAGAAGCGCTGGCCCGCCGCGGTCGAATTCATCAAGAGCCGCAAGCTCAACGAATTCTTTGGCCCCAAGGACGGCGCGGTCGGAATCATCGTTCTCGGCGGCCTCTTCAACGGCGTGCTTCGTGCGCTTCAGCAATTGGGCCTCGCCGACGTCTATGGCGAGACCTCGATCCCGATCTATGTCCTTAATGTCGCCTATCCGATCATCGACGACGAGATGGTCGAATTCTGCCTCGGCAAGTCAGCGGTGCTGATGGTCGAAGAAGGGGCGCCAGACTATCTCGAGCAGGCGCTGAACACGCTGCTGCGCCGCCGCGACATCCAGACCAAGATTGCGGGCAAGGACGTCCTGCCGATGGGCGGCGAATATACCGCGCCGGTCGTTGTCACGGGCGTACGCGCTTTTCTTATTGCCCATGCGCCTCAGCTGTTGCGCAACCAGCCGCCGATTCCCGATCCCGCGCCCGTTCTCGCGCATGAGAAAATCAAGGCGCTCGCCAAGACGGTGCCGCCGCGCCCGCCGGGCTTTTGCATCGGCTGCCCGGAGCGTCCGATCTTCGCGGCGATGAAAATGGTCGAGAAAGAGCTTGGGTCCCATCACATCTCCGCCGACATCGGCTGCCATCTGTTCTCGATCCTGCCGCCCTTCAACTTGGGCACGACGACAATGGGCTACGGCCTCGGGCCCGCCTCGGCCTCCGCTTTCAATGTGAAGTCCGACAGGCGCGTCATTTCCGTCATGGGCGACGGCGGCTTCTGGCACAACGGCCTCGCCTCCTCGATCGGCAATTCCGTGTTCAACAAGCAGGACGGCGTCACCCTCATTGTCGACAACTTTTATTCCGCCGCGACCGGCGGGCAGGACATTCCTTCGTCGCGCGCTCTCAATCCGCGCCGCAAGACGAACAATTCCATTGTCGATGCGGTCAAGGGCGTGGGCGCGACCTGGGTCAGGCAGATCGACCGCACCTATGACGTCGCCAAGGTGCGCGACACGCTGCGGGAGGCGCTGACCACCAAGGCCGAGGGACCGAAGATCATCGTCGCCTCCTCCGAATGCATGCTGAACAAGCAGCGGCGCGTGCGGCCTTTGTTTTCGAAGAGCGTCGCGGCTGGCGAACGCATGGTCAAGGAGCGCTTCGGCGTCGACGAGGCCATCTGCTCCGGCGATCACGCGTGCATACGGCTCTCGGGCTGCCCGTCGCTGTCGCTGAAGCACACCGACGACCCGCTCAAGGACGATCCGGTCGCCGCCGTCGACAACGGATGCGTCGGCTGCGGCAATTGCGGCGAAGTCGCGGACGCCGCTGTCCTCTGCCCCTCCTTCTACCGCACCGAGGTCATCTTCAATCCCAGCCGCTGGGATCGCCGGCTCGCGGCTTTGCGCGAGCGCGTCATCGGCTGGTTGCAGCGGCGCCGCGAAGCCCGCCGGATCGCCTTTGCCTAAGACAGGCGCTGTCCTTCCCTTCTCCCCCCGGGAGAAGGTGGCGGGCGCAGCCCGCCGGATGAGGGGACGCCGCCGGCAAACCCTCACCCCCAACCCTTCTCCCGTAGGAGAGGGGAGCCGCGCGTCCACGAAAGTCGGCGCCGATGAATGAAGCCGCCCCGATCCGTCCGCCGGTCTCGCTCGACAAGCCGCTGACCATCGCCATTCTCGCCATGGGCGGGCAGGGCGGCGGCGTGCTCGCCGACTGGATCGTCGAGGTCGCCGAGCATGTGGGATGGGCGGCCCAATCGACATCGGTGCCGGGCGTCGCGCAGCGCACCGGCGCGACGATCTATTACATCGAGACGCTGCCGCCGCGTAACGGCGTGGCGCCCGTCTTCTCGCTCATGCCGACGCCGGGCGATGTCGATGTCGTCATGGCGGCGGAACTCATGGAAGCCGGTCGATCCGTCCTGCGCGGCCTCGTGACGCCGGATAAGACGACGCTCATCTCCTCGACCCATCGCGCTTATGCGGTGGTCGAGAAGGAGAAGCCGGGCGACGGCGTCGGAGATCCCTTCGTGGTCGTCGATGCGCTCGATTTCGCGGCGCGGCGGACCATCGCCTTCGACATGGAGAAGCTCGCGGTCGAACGCGGCACAATGATCTCGTCCGCGATGCTCGGCGCGCTCGCCGGTTCAGGCGCGCTGCCGTTCGAGCGGTCGGCTTACGAAGACATCGTGCGCAAAGGCGCGCGCGGGGCCAATGCGAGCCTTGCCGCCTTCGCCGACGCCTATGACCGTGCGCACGCCGGCGAGCGCACCGCGCCGAACACCGGCCCGGAAAAGCGTCTTGACGACCTGCCGGAGGATGCGGGCCATCCGGAGCTCAACCGCCTCGTCGGGCGCTTGCGCTCGGACCTGCCGGAAAGCGCGCGGCCGCTCGCCTTCGCCGGCCTGAAGCGCATCGTCGACTTTCAGGATATCGCCTACGGCGACGACTATATCGACCGGCTTCAAAAGCTCGCGGCGATCGACGCGGCCAATGGCGGCGCGGCGAAGACTTTCGCCTTCACCGCGGAAGCCGCGAAGCGGCTCGCCGTCGCCATGGCCTATGACGACGTCATCCGCGTCGCCGACATCAAATTGCGCCCGT
>Ga0209624_10000462_pt1 | contig 35787 bp, 22 predicted proteins | sample JacPinW_OM2H0_O1_FD_188565 | JGI IMG/M metagenome (GOLD analysis project Ga0209624, IMG submission 188565) | Forest soil microbial communities from Algoma, Ontario, Canada - Jack Pine, Ontario site 1_JW_OM2H0_O1 (SPAdes) (version 2) | ecosystem: Environmental > Terrestrial > Soil > Boreal...
GACGAGATCAAGCAGGCGGTAGAGCGGGCGCGGGCGATTCCGCTGCCAGCGGATCGTGAAGTGCTGCATCTGCTGCCGCAGGAGTTCATTCTGGACGATCAGGCGGGCGTGCACGATCCGCTGGGCATGATGGCGGCGCGGCTGGAGGTGCGAGTGCATCTGGTGACGGCGGCGACGAGTGCGGTACAGAACGTGATTACGGCAGTGAATCGCGCGGGCGTTCATGTGGATGACACTGTGTTTGAGCCGCTGGCAGGGGCCGATTCGGTGCTGCGGGCCGACGAACGCGAATTGGGAGTTTGTCTTGCGGATATCGGTGCGGGATCGACCGAGCTGATCGTTTTTTCGCAAGGAGCGGTTGCGTATACGGGAGTGATTCCGGTGGGTGGTGATCACTTCACCAGCGACTTGTCGGTGGGCATGTGCACTGCGTTGGCGGAGGCGGAGAAGGTCAAGAAGGTGTACGGCAATGCGATCGTCACCTTGATTCCAGAAGGGAACGAGGTCGAGGTTCCATCCGTGGGCGACCGACCTTCGCGGTTGCTGCCGCAGCGGCTGGTGGCGGAGATTCTTGAGCCGCGGGCGCGCGAGCTGTTTGAGATGATGCGCGAAACTCTGCGGCAGAGCGGCATGTTCGAGGCTTGCCTGGCGGGCATTGTGCTGAGCGGAGGAGGGTCGCGGCTGCCAGGAATTTTCGATGTGGCCGAGTCCGTGCTGCGCAAGCCGGTGCGGCTGTCATGGCCTACTCCTCTGGCCAAGATGCCTGCGACTTTGGCTGAGCCGGAGTTTGCCACCGTGCTTGGCATGGTGCATTACGGACAACGAGCGCGGGTGGCGCGCGGGTTTCAGGGAGATCGGTGGGGATCGAGATTGAAGGCGATGCTGGTGGGATAGAAGCAGTGGTCAGTGATCAGTGGTCAGTGTCCAGTAAGTACTGTGAGTTCGCGGCAGAGACGAAATTTACACAATGGTGGACAAAATGAAAAAAGATTCGAGCATTCGCATAAGCTTTAACGAAGAGCCTGTGAACGATGCCAAGATCAAGGTGATCGGCGTGGGCGGCGGCGGCGGCAACGCGGTGAACCGCATGATCGATGCCGGAGTCGAGGGCATCGAGTTCATCGTCGCCAACACAGATTTGCAGGCGCTGCGCATGTCCCGCGCGCCGGTGAAGCTGCAGCTCGGCGTGAAGCTGACCAACGGGCTGGGCGCGGGTGCGAATCCGGAAGTGGGGCGCAAGGCCGCGCTCGAAGACTCGGACAAAATCATCGAGGCGCTCGAGGGCGCTGACATGGTGTTCGTGACCACTGGCCTGGGCGGGGGAACGGGCACGGGTGCGGCGCCGATCATCGCGTCGCTCTCCAGTGAGATGGGCGCGCTCACTGTCGCCGTCGTCACTAAGCCGTTTTCGTTTGAAGGCAAGCGGCGCATGACGCAGGCGGAGAAGGGGATAGCCGAGCTAATGGAATCGGTGGACACGACCATTGTCATCCCCAACGAGAAACTGCTGGCGGTGGCGGAGAATGCTGGGTTCTTTGAGTCGTTCCGCATCGCCGATGACATTCTGCGGCAGGGAGTGCAGGGAATTTCCGACATCATCACGATTCCTGGCATCATCAACCGCGACTTCGCCGATGTGAAGACGATCATGGCCCGCATGGGTTATGCGGTGATGGGAACGGCGACTGCGAGCGGGCAGAATCGCACGTCCGATGCGGCGCGGCGGGCGATTGCTTCGCCGCTGCTCGAGGCCGGTGCGATCGACGGAGCGCGCGGCATTCTGATCAACATTACAGGCTCGGCTTCGTTGAAACTGGCGGAGGTGCAGCAGGCCTGCACCATCATCCAGAGTGCGGCGCATGAGGACGCCAATATTATTTTCGGAGCGGTGCTGGACGAGAAGATGAAGGACTCGGTGAAGATTACGGTGATCGCTACGGGCTTCCGGGAAGTAAGCCGGGCCCACCCGCGGCGGGCGGAAGCGCATCACTCGTTCGCGGCAGCGCACGATGATGCCATGGATTTTCCCGATCCCGTGGGTCCATCTCCCGTTGGTCCATATCCCGGTGGTCCAGCGCCGGCGTCGTCGTTTGCTGAACCATATCAGGAGGCGACGACGGATATGAGGATGGATGACGCCAGGGTGGCTGAGCCGTCTCCGGTGGCCCATGGGGCGATGACTCATTCGGGATCCGAAGTGATCTCGCTCGACACGATGCGCAACGCGATGGTGGCAAACTTCGAGCAGGACGACCTGGATGTTCCGGCCTTTCTGCGCAAGCGCGGCGAAGTGATGTAAAGGCAGTGGCCAGTGGTCAGTGATCAGTGGCCAGTGACAACCTGCCTGCATGCTTGATTTGTTTTGCTGACCACTGACCACTGGACACTGGCCACTGCTGGAGGAAAAAGTTTGCGCAGCGGGCCGTATCTTTTCAGTAACGGGGTAACTGTTACTGGAGGTTGAGGAACGAAAGTAATTCCGGTTTAAACGCTTGTTCCATAATGGGTTACATCAAAATTAATGTTTTACTCGCTAGAAACTTTGTTATTGCCTGAAACGGCCTAACTCTCGTAGTATCGCGGAGATGGGCGAAGTTACCCTCCAGTACTGGTCGCTGGCAGGGTTCGTGCATCGAAATAGGTAGGTAGTCCGAGGAAACACCGGAGATCAGGGGAAAGAACAGAAAGATGTTTAAGTTGGGAACGCGCTGTCTTCGTCTGGTGGTAGTGGTGGGAGGGCTGTGGTTGGCGCCGGCCCTGTGGGCGGCGCACGTCGACCCGCACGCGCTGAATACGAGCAAGCCGAAATCCAAGAGGGTGAGTGAAAGCCAGCGGACGCGGCGGCGCATGCGCCATCTGGCGAGTAACCGTAGCACCACGGTTCACAGTGCGAGCAGCCACAGCGCGGGCCTGACGCGGACCTCGGCCAGCAGTTCCCATCGCAGATATCACGAGCGCTTTTTTGTGAGTTCGTTTGCCGAAGGCCTGACGGGCAGCGATGTGATCGAAGGCGAAGACCCGATTGTGCGCCAGGCTGCAGTGGACGCCCTGGGAAACATGAACGGCACAGTGGTCGCGATTGAGCCGACCAGCGGGCGTGTGCTGGCGATGGTGAATCAGAAGCTGGCTTTGTCTAGCGGCGCGCAGCCGTGCTCGACGATCAAACTTTCTGTTGCTCTGGCCGCCCTGAACGAGGGCGTGGTCTCGAAGGAAACCGAAATCTCGCTGGGAGCGCGCAGCCGGATGAACCTCACCGAGGCTCTGGCCCACTCCAACAACGCGTATTTCGAAGCATTGGGACGGAAACTGGGATTCGAGAAGGTCGCCTATTATGCCCATCAGTATGGCTTGGGTGAGTTGGCCGGCTACGACATACCGGGCGAACAATTGGGATCCTATCCTGATGAGGTGATTCCGCAGAAGCTCGGTGGCGTCGGCAAGATGTGTTCCTTCGGCGAGGGCATTTCGATGACGCCGCTGCAGTTGGGCGCAATGGTTTCTGCGATCGCCAACGGAGGCACGCTTTACTACCTGCAGCATCCCGCAACGCCGGAAGACGTCGCGAATTTCCAGCCGCGCATCAAGCGGCAACTTGAAATCGCTCCGCTGATCCCGGAAATCTCTGATGGCATGGCGGGAGCTGTGCAATACGGTACGGCACGCCGACTCGGGCTCAACTTTAACGAGGAAGAGATTCTGGGCAAGACCGGAACCTGCTCCCACGCCGGCACTCGCTTTGGCTGGTTTGCCTCTTACGCGAATACCAGTCGCGGACGCATCGTAGTAGTGGTCTTCCTGCAAGGCGGGCGGCCCACGTTTGGTCCGAAGGCAGCCGAGATAGCCGGGCTGATGTACCGCAATCTTTACGATCACAATTTCTTCATTGCCACCACTCCGGTGCCGGCGGCTGCTACCGCGTCGCAACCCGCAAGTACGATTCCATAGTTTTCAACCGGCTGCGAACCATTTCTCATCAAGGCCCCTCGTTAGAGGGGCCTTTGTTTTGCTCCAGCGCCGCTGGAAACTTAGCGCCTTCTCACACGGGAATGTCGACTCCTGCCGATAGGTAGCGTAGAAGGCCAGCAGGAGTGTGCCGGCAGTATCCGGCTGGACCATGGGTGCAGGCAGAACGAAATCGATGACGGTACTCAGCGGCAGTTACTACTACAGGCTGGTGGCGCTTTCCTTCGCATTGGCGATGCTCGTTTTGATTGCCGTGCTGGGGTTCGCGGGTCGTGCAAAGCAGGCGTACGGCCGGGTGCGAAGCGCTGCTTCATCCCTTTTTGACAGGCTTAGGGTGTGGCGAAAAGGTAATCGCACCACAGCTCGGGAACGTGAGTTGTATTTTCAAACCATGGCCGACGCAATGCCTGAGATTATCTGGACTGCCGATCCGAATGGCATGGACGATTTCTTCAACCAGCGATGCTTTGATTACACGGGACTGACGCTCAAGCAATTGCGAGGGGCAAGCTGGCACGAGATCATCCATCCCGATGACTTGGAGGGCTGCCTCGCCAAATGGACAAGTGCGTTGCAAACCGGCGATCCCTACGACGTAGAGTACCGGCTGCGCGGGAAGGATGGAGGGTTCCGATGGTTCCTGGGACGAGCCAATCCAGTTCGGGACGCGAAGGGGGAGGTTGTCAAATGGTTTGGCACCTGTACCGACATCGAGAGTCAAAAGCAGAACCAGCAGGTTCTGGAACAGCAGATTCTGGAACGGACCACGCAGTTGGCCGACACCAACGCCCTGTTGCAGGAAGAGATGCTTGAGAAAGACTTTGCCCGAAGAGAACTCGATCAGCAAAACGAACGGATGATGGAGGACCTGACAAAGCGCTCGGAGCGGGCAACCATGCTGGCCAAGATGGGCGAACTGTTGCAGAACTGCGCCAGTCTAGAGGAAGTGTTCGCTGCCGCTCTGGGCTTTGCGCCCAGGATATTTCCTGTCGTTCGGGGAGCGATGGCGCTGCTGAATGCTTCGAGGAACCTGGGTGAAGTGATCGGCTCATGGGCCGAATGTCAGCTTCCAGTGATGGAGTTTGAAGCCACGGAATGCTGGGCTCTGCGCACCGGGCACCCGCATCTGGTGGCGGCGGGCGATTTGACCGCGCCCTGTGCTCACGCGGCGGGCGTGAAGCATACGTACTTGTGCATCCCGATTCTGGCGCAGGGTGAAACTCTGGGCATTCTGCACCTTCAGGCCACGGATGATGTTCCGCAAATGAATGCATCGGAGCTCTCGTTCAAGACAACTTTTGCGGCACAAGTGGGACTGTCGATTGCGAATATACGGTTACGCGAGGCGCTGCGGACCCAATCCGTGCGGGATGCTTTGACCGGGCTCTATAACCGGCGGTACCTGGAGGAAACGTTGGAGCGCGAAATGCGGCGCGCTGCACGGGCGGAGCAGTCTCTTGGAATCCTCATGATCGACTTGGATCATTTCAAGAACTTCAATGACACCTACGGCCACGATGCCGGAGACGTGGTACTGCGCGAGACGGGAGCGTCGTTGACCAAGGGCATCCGGGCCGAGGACTTCGTATGCCGGTTCGGAGGGGAGGAATTTGTGGTGATCCTACCCACGGCAGACCCGGAAACGTCACGGACGCGAGCCGAGAGGTTGCGAACGAAAATGAGGGAACTGACCATCATGTATCAGGGCAAGTCGCTTGGGATGGTTACGATTTCCGTTGGCGTGGCAGCATTTCCGGCGCACGGCACGTCACCTAAGGAATTGATGGCGGCAGCCGACGCCGCTCTGTACGAAGCCAAGCGCGGAGGCCGGGACAAGGTGGTCGTGGCATCGGCGCCAGTGATGGATGAGGCGGCGATGCCGGGGGCGGGCAAGTCGGGCGCCAGTTGGAGTTAGTCCCTCAAGGTGTATGAGTGGGCGTTCGGCTAGTCCCAAACTTTGAAGTGCGGCCAGGCTTCCGCCAGCGGCTTCTTGAGTCCGTGACAGATCAGGATGGTGTAGTGTTCCCAGCTCATGGCGTAGGGATGCGCTACCTTCGGGCCTTCTTCGACGCTGTTGCACCAGTGTTGGGCGTCGTCGAGTTGCCAGTTGAGCATGATCAGACTCTCACCGGTGTATTGCCGGAATCCCCAATAGTAATAATTCTGATGAGCGCTAATGGATGGAGGCAGTCCGTAGCGCGGGCCGAAAAAATCAATCGCCCCGGCAGAGCCATAATTTCCGGCCAGAATGGCTGTCTTGGCGCGTTCCTCGGCGGGCATTGCGTTGTAGACCTCGGCGACCTGCGACACCATCTCCGGCCAGCCGAATTCGTCCGCGAAATGCTGCGGCAGAGTGCTGTTCATGTGCGTCTCCGTGCGAGGCATACCCACGCCCAGCTTCTGCATGTAAGGGACGATTTTATCGGGAGGAAGAATGGGAAGAACGAGCGGAAAGGCGATTACACCCGAGACTATCAGCACCCGCGGCAGCACCGCTTTCACCCAGCGCAGCCGGGAATGTGCTGCGATTAAATCCTGCCAGAACGCTCCTCCCGCGGCAAAGAGCATTGGATAAATCGGAGCGAGGTAGTAATCCTTGCCGTGGAGCAAAATCATGATTGCCAGGAATGCCAGATAGGTTACGCCCAGCACGCGATAGCGCTTGCCTTCGCTGTGAAACAGCAGGAAGCCGAGACCAGCGATCCAGATCAGGGCGTTGAGCGGCTGCAGCATCATAATCTGCTCTTTCAGGAATGGCAGCGGGGGCAGTTCGACGTTCTTGTGAATCTTTTTTACATTGCTCAGATCGACCCAGGTGGGGAATCCATGCCGGTATTGCCAGATCAAGTTAGGCAGGGCGAGCAATACGATAATGCCAGCGGCAATCCAAAGCCACTTGCTGCGGAACAGACGCCGCTGAGAAGTTGCCAGCAAGCCCACCAGCAACGCGATCAGGAAAAAAGCGGTGGAATGTTTGTTCTCCAGTCCAAGCCCCACCAGTACTCCGACCCACACAAGAGATTGCGGCCGATCATGGTTGATTGCGAGGAGCAAGAAATAAATCGCGCCCATCCAGAACACCGGCTCGAAGGGGTTCATGGAGAAACGCCCGGCGTTGGCCTGGATTACTGGAGCTACGAGCACTCCCAGGCAGGCCAGTAGCACAGCGAACCGCCTGCCACCGAGTTCCCGCGCGATCAAGCCGGTGATCAGAATTTCTACGCCGAGAGCGAGCGCCGGGAACAGTCGAATGGCATGCAGAGAATCGCCCAACAGTACACGTCCGATGTACGCCACAAGCGGCGCCATGGGAGCAAGGTCTACATATCCCCAGTCCAGGTGATGCGAGAGAGCCAGATAGTAGAGTTCGTCGCGGAAATATCCGTAGCGGCCGTTGGTCGCCATCTGCAGGGCAACGGCGACAGCCGCCAACAGATAGGCGACTGCTATGTCAGTGGAAAACCAAATGGAAAACCAGGACTGGTGTAACCCAGACTCGTGCCTCGAGTCGACACCTGGCAGACCTGCGAGATCTGTGGGTCGCGGATTTTCCATATTTGTGAAGAGGCTATTTCTTGCGCTCGTCGCGCTCGACGACTCCGTCCTTGATGTTTACCACGCGGTGAGCATACTCGGCGATGTCGTGCTCGTGGGTGACCAGCACGATGGTGTTTCCTTCCGCGTGCAGGCGGTCGAACAAGGCCATGATTTCGTTTCCGGTTGCGGAATCGAGGTTGCCGGTGGGTTCGTCCGCCAGGATGATCGAAGGCCGATTGACCAGAGCGCGGGCGACGGCGACGCGCTGACGCTGGCCGCCGGAAAGCTCGTTGGGCTTGTGCGTCATGCGCGATTCCATGCCCACAGCCGTCAATGAGGCTTTGGCGCGTTCGATGCGCTCTCCGGTCGGAATGCCGGCGTAGATCAGCGGCAGTTCCACATTGTGGAGAGCGGTGGCGCGGGCCAGCAGGTTGAAGGTCTGAAACACGAAGCCGATTTCCTTGTTGCGGATGCGCGCCAGTTCATCGTCATCGAGTTCGCTGACCAACTGGCTATTGAGCCAGTATTCACCCTTGGTGGGTGTGTCGAGACAGCCGATGAGATTCATCAGAGTGGACTTGCCCGAACCGGAGGGTCCCATGATGGCAACATATTCTCCACGCTCAATGCGGAGATTGACGCCGCGCAAGGCGTGAACCTGCTGCTCCGAGCCCATGTCATAGGTCTTCCAAAGATCCTCAGCCGCGATCATGCAGGACTGCGGTGGTGGGGCTGAAACGGCGTTCGCGGGCATGCTGATTACTTCTGCGGTTGCCATGTTTTTCTCCTGCTCCGGTGCCACTGGGTTCTCCGAGATTAGATTCGACTCCGAGAGCTCCGTTTATTTTCGAGATCCGTACAGGCTTCTCCATTGGACGGATGAAGCTGGCGAACGTTATGTTTCGTCTTCCTTCTTTGGGACAGAATTGTCGATTTTGACGCCGCTTCCGGGACGGAGCGTACGCAAAATCTTGTAACTGCCGGTGATAACCTCGTCCCCCTCCTGCAAGCCGTTGACCACCTCGATGTCGCTGGTTCCGGCGATACCGGTGGCCACTGGCACGAACTCAGCCTTCTTGTTGCGAATGATGAAGACGCCCTGAATATCCTGTTTCTGGTCTTTATTACTACTTTTGTCCTTGGATGCAACTTCCTTCGGTGCCGGCGCCGCGGCATGAACCGAGCCGGGCGTGGACTTCTCCTGCTGCAACTGGGCTTTGCTGCGCATGGAGAGCGCCTGAATCGGCACAGTCAGCACGTTGTTGCGGGCAGCCGTCGTAATCTTGGCGGTGGTGGAGAGACCAGGGCGCAGATCCGGAGGAGGATCGGTCATGGTGACAACCACTTTGAAGTCTTTGGCTTCTTCGCTGGCCGAGGATTGCTGGGAGGTCGCTACGCCGGTGGAGCGAACGATGGCGTTGTCTCCGATTTCGGAAACTGTCCCGTGGAAAATCTTGTTGGGAATCGCGTCGATGGTCACTTCGGCGGGCTGACCGAGATGCACGTTCACGATATCAGTCTCGTCGACCTTCACTTCGGCGGTGATGACTGACATATCGGCGAGCGTAAGTAAGGTGCTGCCCAGAGCATTCTGAATGCCGATAACCACGGACTCGCCTTCCCGAACCGGCAAGTTGGTGACCACTCCGTCGTAGGGAGCAGCGTAGGTAGTTTTCTGCAACACATCGGCGACGCGGGTGAGATTGGCCCGCGCCTGCGAGACGTGCCGGTCCGCCGAATCTTTTTGAGCCTTGGCCTGGGCGACACGCGCCTTGGCCTGCACCAGCCCGGAATCGGCAGTAGCCCACGCGTTCTGACGGCTGTCGAAATCGGATTTCGCGATCAGTCCATCTTTGTAGAGGTTCTGCGCACGTTCCCAATCCAGTTTGTTACGTTCGTAGTCTGCCCGAGCGCGGAGGAGGTCGGCGTCGGAGGTGCTGAGGGCCGCGTCGGCGGCGAGTGCATCCGTTTCCGCAGCCTGCACCGAGGCCTGATTGGCGCTCACGTCGGCCGAGGACTGCACGTTTTCCAGTTGCGCCAGCAATTGACCCTTCTTTACGTGATCCCCTTCCTTAACATACAGGTGGGTGATCTTGCCATAGGCGTTAGCGCCGATGTTGACGTAAGTCTTCGGCTTGATCTCGCCCGAGGCGCTCACTACCGCGGATAAGTCCTCCCGCTGCACCTTCCCGGTCTGCACCGTGACTACATTTTTGCCGCTTTGATGGACCGTGAAACCGACAATGGAGGCCAACACGACCACCGCGCCGACGCCAATCGCAATTTTTTTCCAGGTCTTCATCGTTCCCCGTCGTTGTCTAAAACTAGGTCCAGAACTGCCCCCGGGCCTGGCCAGCGACAGTTTGGTCGCAGGCGGTTACTCGTGCGATTCCTGGCAAACACCCACTCCATTCGTTGGGGGGACGGGCACACATTCAGGGATACGATCCTGTGGGCAGGAAAGTTCCACTCTGGAATGGAGCGCCGAAACCCTGGGGATCCGGAGAACAGGGGCTGCCGGAGGGCAGAATTATAACAGCCCGAAATTATAGCTCGATTCGGGCCCAGGTGTCGCAATATTCGTGGTCTCGGGGCAACTCGGGTGGGGCGTGGCGGCGTCCAACGGAACGGCTGGCTGGGGCGTCAATCCATTCTTTTGACGTGACTTAGCCTTGCTTTCGCCCAACTGAGGGCCTAAAATAGGCGGACGAAGTTTGTCGTGGCAGGAGTCCCTCTCATGTTCCGGGTTGGTTCACGTTATCTATTAGCTTTCGTTTTCTTGGCTGTCGCCACAGGTCTTGCCGGGTCGGCCCGCGCCCAGACCGACAAAGCCGCTGCTGCGAACGATCCCAAATCGGACGCGACCGGGACCGGCGCTCAAGCAGCCCCTGCGGATCAGGCCGATCCTCTCAAGCGCGCACCCTCGGAAAAACAGAAGAAGCAGCAGAAAAGAAACCTGAACATCGAGTTGAGCAAGACTTATAAGAAGTGGCTCAACGAAGACGTGGTCTGGATTATTACCGACGAGGAAAGAGCCGCGTTTAAGCAGCTCTCCAACGACGAAGAGCGCGACAACTTTATTGAAGCCTTCTGGCAGCGCCGCGACCCCACGCCGGACACCGAAGAAAACGAATACAAGGAAGAACACTACCGGCGCATCGCCTACGCCAATGAGCATTTTGCCGCGGGGATTCCAGGCTGGAAGAGTGATCGAGGGCGGATTTACATCATGTACGGTCCGGCCGACGAAGTCGACTCGCATCCCTCCGGCGGAACCTACGAGAGGCCAATGGAAGAGGGTGGCGGCGAGACTTCCACATTCCCCTTCGAAGACTGGCGGTATCGCTATCTGGAAGGCATTGGGCAGGAAATCATCATTGAATTCGTCGACACCTGCATGTGCGGCGATTTCCATATGACATTGGACCGGTCGGAGAAGGACGCGTTGAAATACACGCCCAACGCCGGTCTCACGCTCTACGAACAGATGGGTATGGCCAACAAGAGCGCCCGCTTCAATGGTGGGGGCTTGGAGCAACTGGGTGCCGGCCCGATGAGTAACCAATTGCAAACCAAGGAATTCGACCGCTTGGAGACGTATGCGAAATTGCAAGCGCCGCCGCCGGTCAAATACAAAGATCTGGAAGAAATCGTCAATACCAAGCTCATTACCAACCTGATGCCGTTTGATGTTCGCACTGATTTTGTGAAGGTCACCGGGGACACAGTGCTGGTGCCCATCACCGTCCAACTGAAGTATCGCGACATTACGTTCGCCAACAAAGATGGCGTGCAGCGCGGTACGGTCAATATCTTCATGCGTGTGACTACGCTGACCGGACGCATCGTCCAGACCCAGGAAGATCCCGTCCAGATCGATGTCCCGGCGGAATTGTTGCCCCGTACGGCAGAGAATTCGGCGGTATATTGGAAGGCGCTGCCGCTGCGTCCGGGACGTTACAAGGTTGAGATCGCGGTGAAGGATGTAAACGGCGACCGCAAAGGCCTGTGGAGCCGCGGCATTGTGGTGCCTGAGTATGCCGACGACAAACTGTCGACCTCCTCGCTCATCGTGGCTGATGTGATGGAGCCAGTGCCGACCAAGGATGTAAGTACAGGTCAATTCGTGATTGGCTTGAATAAGGTCAGACCGCGCGTGGCCCCGGCGAACGGCAAGCCTGCCCTCTTCAAACGAGGTCGGGACCAGAAGGTAAACTTCTGGATGCAAGTCTATAATCTGGGCGTCGATGAGAAGACGCACAAGCCTTCCGCGACGTTCGAGTATGACGTGGTTGACATCGCCACCAACAAACCGGTGATCCAGAAGATGGAATCAACCGAGACCATGGGGAACGTGGGCGAACAGGTGACATTGCAGAAATCGATTACCTCGGCGAACCTGCAGCCGGGCGTGTATCGAATCGACATCAAAGTGAACGACAACGTCTCCAAGCAGACTATTGACCCTTCAGCGACGTTTGCTGTCGAGTAACCAGCTGATTGAGTCTTCCGGGGGTTGGAGTGAAGCTTCGCCATTTCGGATCTTGGGTGGTGATAGTCGCGCTGTCCCTTCCTGCGTGGGCCGGGCAACGGCCGGGCGTGATCTCGGGTTACGTGCGCGATGCCTCGGGGATACCCCAGATGGGCGCGGTGGTGGAGATCGCCGGCTCCGCGTTGGCCCACACCCTGACCGTGTTTACCGACGTCACCGGGTTCTACTCCGCGACGGACCTGCTCCCAGGACAATATTCCATCAAAGCCTCGGCGCCTTCATTCCTTCCAGCCCTGGAAGAGAAGATTGGTTTGCAGCCCGGTAACATCGTGCATGTGAACATTACCCTGAACACGCTGCTGAATGCCATCCGAGTGGGGCCTCTGCGCAAGCAGGCTGATGATGACGATTGGAAATGGACCCTGCGTTCGGTGGCGAATCGACCCGTTCTACGCGTGTTCGACGATCCCGCCGCGAGCGCGGAACAGCAGCATCACGATCTTAAGGCCAGCCTTTCGTTCCTGGCTGGTTCGGCGGCCGGTGGTTACGGCACCGGTTCGGACATGAGTACAGGCTTCGCGGTGGAGCGCTCGGTTTTCTCCGCCAGCCGTGTCGGTCTGAGCGGAAATATCGGCTACGGAGACAGCCTTCCCGCAGCCGTTCTGCGCGCTACGTACTCGCATGCCCTGCCCGATGGGTCCGGGCCCTCCATGGCTGTTACCATGCGCCGTTTTGCCCCTTCCGATCCTAACCTGCACTACGCCGCGCTGCAGGCGCTGGCGGTTAACGCGGGAGACGATTTCGCGATCGGGGATGTGCTGGAGTTGAGGTTCGGAAGCGAACTGCAGACCATCCAGTTTCTCGGGCATGTGACCGCGTTCCGGCCCTACGGTTCTCTTGATCTGCACTTCTCGCCCAACACTGTTGTGTCATACGACTACGCCACCTCGTTGCCCAACACGCGGGATGAGAAGGGGTTCGATTCAGCACCTGCGGATTTGAGCGAATCCGATCCGCGCGTCAGCATGACTAACTTCTCCACCCGGCTGGAACGCGCCCACCACCAGGAGTTCAGCGTTTCAAGGCACATCGGCAACAACAGTGTGCAGGTGGCCGTATTCAGCGATCGCGTGGCAAACACGGCATTGATCGGCGCCGGGTCGGTTACAACTGCCGGCGGATTCCTGCTGCCCGATATCTACTCGGGCACTTTTACGTATGGTGGTGACACTCTCGACACGCGGGGAGTGCGGGTTGTACTCGAGCGCAAGTTCTGTTCCGATCTCACCGCCACGCTGGATTATGCCTCCGGCGGCGTTCTCGATCTCGCGAAGCCTGACGTTGAACTCCAGGAAGCCCAGCAGTGGATCTCGACCCAACGCCGTCAGGCTCTGGCTGCCAAACTTACCGGCACCATACCTCGCACTCATACCCGCTGGATCGCTTCCTATCGCTGGGTCGACGGGCCCGCGTTAACTCCGGTGGATATGTTCAACGCTTCACCGGGACAGAGCGATCCCTTCTTCAATCTTTTCATTCGCCAGGCGATTCCGACGATGGGCATTCTCCCGGCCCACATGGAAGCGCTTATCGACCTCCGCAATCTGTTGGCGCAAGGCTATGTGCCGGTCGTGGGCCAGGACGGCCAGACCGTCTATCTGGTTCAGGCCGCACGCTCGATCCGCGGCGGCGTGAGCATCAGCTTCTAGATCGGAAAGCTTCCATTCGCAAAATCCCATTCGTAAAATCCCATTCGTAAAATCAATCGTCCGAATTGAGAACTCCAAGGTTGACTGTTGGGACGAGGTTTCGATACTGTCGTGTGTCTAACCTTTGCGGTTGGGGCGCTGCATCTTATTAGCAGGCAAGGGATTGCGCGCCTCCTGGGAGTGGGCCCGATCGTTCGGCCTGCCGCATCGGACATCACTTCCGAGAAATTGATCGGCTTTCAAGGAGACCCTATGAAGCTGCGCATAGTCCTGGTGTTTGTGCTGCTGGCTGCTGTGAGCCTTGCGGCGCAAACCTTCCGCGGCACGATCCTCGGCACGGTCACCGACGCTCAGGGCGCGGTAGTCGCCGGAGCCAAGGTAACCGTGAAGAACGTAGGCACAGGACTGGAGCGCACCACCGAGACCAGCGCCGACGGCAGCTACGCCCTGCCGGAGTTGCCAATCGGCACTTATACCGTGACGATCGTGCAGGCTGGCTTCCAGACTTCTGTGACTACGGGTGTGACGGTGGACGTGGCCAGTGAGCGCCGTGTGGACGCCTCGTTGAAGACGGGCTCGGTTTCGACGAGAGTAGAAGTCTCCTCCGACACCCTGCCTCTGGTGGAAACCACCACGAACACGTTGGGAGGAGTGCTGACCGCACAGACGATCGAAGATCTGCCGGTGAACGGCCGCGACTATACGAAGCTGATTTACTTAAATCCTGGCGTAGCGGGTTCTCCAGATCAGATTTCGGATTCCCCCGGCTCCTTCGGCGAGTTCTCGATGAATGGGGCGCGTGGACGCTCCAATAATTATCTGCTCGACGGCACCGATATGAACGATGGCTACCGCAATGACCCGGCGATCAACGAAGCTGGCGTGTTCGGAACACCCTCGACGATCCTGCCTATCGACGCTGTCGCCGAAGTGAATGTTCTTTCCAACTTTCAGCCAGAGTATGGCCGCAGTGCCGGCGCCATCGTCAACATCGTCACCAAGAGCGGAACCAACGCAATCCACGGGACAGGCGCTGATTATTTCCGCAATAATGCGCTTGACGCAAGAAACTATTTCAATCCTTCAAGCCAGCCCAAAGCTCCGTTTCACAACAATCAGTATGGCGCTTCGTTGGGCGGACCGATTGTCAAGGACAAGACCTTCTTCTATCTGGACTATGAAGGTCAACAGGAGCCCGTTGGAGTGGTAACGATTGCGAATGTTCCCAACACCGGCAGCGGACCCAACGGTCAACTCAGCCCGAGTGACGCGACCGATCCGGTGATCGCGGCTTTGCTGGCGCGCGATCCCTGGCCCGCGCCGAACCTGGCAAGTGGTCAGGCCTCAGTTGTTTCGCCGTCATTCAACCGGTTGACCAGTTTCATCGCCAAAATCGACCACACTTTCAACCCCAGTAACATGCTCACCGGCCGGTATTTCTTCGGCGACAGTGTGCAATCGTTCCCGCTGGCCCTGACCGCCAGCGGCGGCCAATTGCCCGGCTTCAACACGTTCACGCCAACTCGGGTGCAGCTAGTCTCGATTTCCTATACTCATACGATCGGATCGAACAAGGTCAATGAGTTCCGTTACGGCTGGAACCGATTCGCCGAGGGATTCTTTCCCCAGGACCAGAATTTTCAGCCGAGTTCGATCGGCCTATGTGCAACCGGTGATCCAGGCGGCCTCGGCTGCTCAGGCGGCGTGACCGATTCGGGCCTTCCCATTATCAACGTCCATGGCCAGGCGCAGCTTGGCGCCACCAGCAGCCTGCCCCGCCACCGTTTTGACAGCAACAATCAGGTGCTGGACAACTTTTCCTGGAAAATCAATAAACACGATTTCAAGTTCGGGTTCGATTATCACCGCACTTCGGTACAGCAGTTTTTCGACAAGTATTTCCGCGGGAGACTTACCTTTCCCGACCTCGCGTCTTTCGAAGCGGGCACGCCTTCCGGATTCGACAACTTTCAATATGTAGGCAACACGTTGCGTCACACCTTCCAGAACAATTTTGGATTTTACGTTCAAGACAGCTTCCGCCTAACCCCGCGTGTCACCTTGAACTACGGACTTCGCTACGACTATTTCGGGGTCATGGGAGAAAAGAATAATTTACTGAGCGACGTGACAAGTTTGTCCCCGGCCACCGGCACCGGCACGTTCACTCTTACCCAGGTGGGACAGCCCGGCTTGAGCCGGCTCTATAACCCCGACAAGAAAGATTTCGCTCCCCGGGTCAGCGCAGCGTGGGATGTCACTGGTAACGGGAAAACGGTCGTCCGCGCCGGATTCGGATTGTTTTTCGATGCTTTCTCACAGGACATGGCTCTCGGACACTTACCCTATGAAACGTTCTTCTCGCCGGGCCCCGCATACAATCCAGTCGGCCCGGATGCAATTCTTTCGGCTGGCCTGAACGCGAGCCTCGCTGCAGGCGGAGCCATCGTTGCGGGCCAGCCGATCTTCGGAGACGAAACCGCTTGCAACTTCGAGTGCGATGTATTCTCCTTCGACCGTAACATCAAGACGCCGTACATGGAAAACTACAACATCAATCTGCAACAGCAGCTTAACAGCCATACGGTCGTACAGGTTGGTTATGTGGGATCGCAGGGGCACAGGTTGTGGAGGTTCTTCGACCTGAATCAGCCGAGCTCCGCTACCATCAACGCCGTCGACGTGGCCTGCGGCTGTATCGAGGACTTTTCCGGTGCCGCGCGGCCTTTCAACGGCAATCCCTACGGCACTTTCTATCTTGAGCAGGAGAACTCTACCGGAAAATCGAACTACAATGCTCTGCAGGCCAGCTTGCGTATAACCGGTTGGCACGGAATAACGTCGATTGCAAACTTCGCGTGGTCAAAGTCGCTGGATAATTCCAGCGATGGTGAAGACTTTGAGCCTAACGCCGCCCAGCCCCAGGACAGCAATAACCCTCAACTGGAATACGGTCCGTCAAACTTCGATCTCCCCAAGCGTTTCACCTGGGTCTTTGGCTACGAAATTCCCAAGCGGGGCGGCAGCAGGCAGCGTCTGAAGAATGGCTGGGGCGTCAATAGCACTCTGACGCTGCAAAGTGGTCAGCCGTTTCAATTCAACTACAATGGTGAGGATGACTTCAGCGGCGGAGGCGGCGGATTCGACAGGCCCGACGTAGTTGGTCCGATCGCGCAGAATAACGGCGACCCGTTTCATTTCATAAACCTGTCCGCTTTCGCCATCCCATGCGGGCTGGCCGACGTTGTCACCGATACCGGCAACCCGGGGTTCACCGGTCCCACCGGTTTCGCCGCAGATTGTCAGCCAGGCCAACGTCACTACGGTACAGAGCGGCGCGACTCGCTGCGCGGTCCCGACTACCGTCAATGGGACGTCGCGTTCTTCAAGAATACTGCCATCAATGAACGGCTGACCTTGCAACTTCGGGCTGACATTTTCAACATTGTGAACCATCCCAACTTCGCGAACCCTTTTCTGCCCGCATTCATCGCCGATCCTTATTCCCCAGGCGGCGTGTTTGCAGTGCAAAATGGCCACGAAGTGAGTACCGGGTTCTCCCAGATCACGGCCACCGGCGATGTGGGCATCGGCAACCCGTTCCTCGGAGGCGGCGGCCCGCGCGGTATTCAACTCGCGGCCAAGTTCAGCTTCTAGCCGGGTCTTAGTCAGTCGCCCCTGCCGCCGACGCGACAGGGGCTTTTGTTTTGGAAATAAAGGCGGGGTTCCAAGTCCCTCCCACCCGTCGTATGACTTCCGTCACTAGGTAACCAGATTCCGGCGATGCTACGCTGCTGTCGTAATCTTTTCCCTCAAAGCGTCTGCTGCGGAGACCTCGATGCGTCGCTCCAATGGTGCCGTCCTCGTCCTTATTCTTGGCGTGTGCTTTGCCTCGCCACTTTATGCCCACCATGTCAAACCTGCTGCAACCTCCTCGATGCCGGTGACTACTTCGTCGGCTGAAGCGCGTTCGCTCTATGAGAAGGGCATGCAGGACTACGAGAACCTTTATCTGGAGCGCTGCAACGACGACTGGCGTGGGGCCGTGAAGGCCGATCCGAATCTCGCCGTAGCCTGGGCTTGGATTGGCTTCAACAGCAGCAATCCCGAGGAAGCGAGCGCTGCCCGTGAAAAGGCCAAGGCCCTCGCCTCCAAGCTGACCCCGGGAGAGCAGTTGATGATTGCCTGGATCGCCAAAGTGCAGGAGGGCGACTTCATCGGTGGCATTTCCGCCATGAACGACCTGCTGGAGATGTATCCCAAGGACAAGCATTTGTTTTATCTGGCCGGCAACTGGTTGATGGGAGAGAACGGCGACGAGCAGGCGCAGAAAATCATGGAAAGGGCGTTGGCCATCGACAAGAATTTTCCCGCCGCGCTCAACGATCTGGCCTACCTCTACGCCCGCAACCGGCAATTCGACAAGGCCTTTGCGGATATGGACCGCTACGTCGCGCTGCTGCCCAAGGAACCCAACCCGCAGGACTCCTACGGCGAACTGTTGCGCATGGCAGGAAACTTCGAGGGATCGCTGCAGCATTACAGAGCCGCGCTGAAGATCGATCCGGATTTTGTCACCTCGCAGGTTGGACTGGGTGACACCTATGCCTTGATGGGGAACCAGGAGCAGGCGCGAGTTGAATACGAGAAGGCGATTCGCTATGCCCATAACGAAGCCGACCGCCTCACCTATAGCATGCAGAAGGCAATGACTTGGGTCCGCGACGGCAAATTCGCAGACGCTGATAAGACATTCGAAGAGATTGCCCAGACAGCCCACGCCAAGGACCAGGACCTGCAGGAAGCGCAGGCCTACCGCCATCTGGCCGAGTATCAGACTGACGATAACGCCGCGTTGAAATATCTGCAGGAGGCAGAGGAGTCGCTGGGACATCGCACCATCTCCAAGGGTGACAAAGATGAAGAGCTCTCTCGCATTCTGCGCAACCGCATCGTGCGTTCGTCACATGCCGGCAACTCGGCGTTGGCCGACCAGTCTCTAAAACAACTTGAAGCCCTGGCGGCCAGCGGTCGGAACCGGGTCGTCCAAAGTTCCTACAACGGCGCGGCCGGCACTCTCCTTATGGACCAGAAGAAATTCGAAGGAGCCATCACCTGCCTGGAAGAAGACCAGGACAATCCCTTCACCATGGAGCTTCTGGTGCAGGCCTACTACCAGACCGGTCAGTCCGACAAGCTAGCCCAGGCCGAGGCTCGGCTCCGCGGCACTAATGTTCCCACCATGGAGCAAGCCCTTGTGGTACCTGCCGCGCGGCTCCGCCGCCCGGAGATGTAAGCTGCTTTTAACTTTCCTTCTGGATTTGGTCTATACTGTCGAGCGCCAGCCGGAAAGTGAATTCTTCTCTCGTTGGCGCACGCTCGTGATTACGTCTTCAGATTAATGAACTCTAAGATTGATCGACGTTCCCGCCAACGAGTCGTAGCCACCTTGCCGGTACGCGTCCGTGATTCAGCGGCGAATGCGGAAGTGAGCGCTCAGACTCGCGATGTCAGCACGAATGGCGTGTTCCTCTATAGTGAATCCCGCCTGGCGGAGGGCGCAGACGTGGAGTTGGTTCTGATTCTCCCGCCCGAACTGACCTCCGGAGAAAAATGCTGGGTGTGCTGTCATGCCCGTGTATTGCGGGTGGAGCAAGGACCGGGCAAGGACTTCGGAGTCGCCGCCGAGATCCGGCGCATGGACATCCTGCCGGAAATTCCCGCCTAGCTCTCTTGTTTGGCGGCAGCCTCGGCTGCGCTGTCGCTTTGGCACAATTTCTGGCGCCGCACCTCAATCGCTGCATTCAAGTCCCTGCAAACGAACTGGCGGCGCTTCCCTGGGAAGCTCGGAACAGCCAAAAGTTCCTCATCTCCGGCAAGAAGTGCCAGGGTCAAGAAGAAGCCTCTGAAAATCTTCGAGAAAATGCTTCCCATAGCACAGACCTAGGTGCAATAATGGCGGCCCTAGAATTGCTCTGGCCAAACTCAGGAACTCAGGTGGGCCTAGTATGTGGATTGAGAAATTGTCAGACGGTGTGGTCCAGGTGCAAACCCCGATCGGGCCGCGTTATGTGATGCCCTCTTTCCTTCAGCGCGTCTATTTTCTTTGGATGTTCCGTCACTTTCCTATTCTTCCTCACGCCGTGCTCAGCACCGGGCAACAGCGGATGCTTGAGCGCTTGTGTTCCGAGCAGAGGTTTGTCTCCATGGCTTACGCGGATGGCATGGAAGATGCCCCAGTCATCGGCACAGTCGAACGCCGACTCGTGCCGAAGATGGGGCCAGAGTCCTTGCCCCCGCGTCGCTCCGTGGTCAGCGAAGGTTCTCCGGGACTGGCTGCGGAACTGCGGCAGCGTTCCTAGCTCCAGTTCGTGATTCGCTGCAAAGATAACTGTTCAACAATGTTTCAATAGAGCGGTTCCGCGCGAGTCGGTGACGCAGGCATGCGCTGAGCCCTCTGCCTGCCGACCGAGGGACCTAGTCATTTTCGATTGTGACTTTCAGGGGTGCGCGAAGCCGAGCGACGAATTGTCGAACGTAATTCTCCCAGTCTGTTTCCTCGGGAAAATCGCCGCTCTTGCTCCAACCGGCACCGAAATAATATAGAAATGGTTTGCCCTGCCGCGCCGCCGAAATGGCCAGTAAATTGGCAACTGGCGGTAAGCCTTCGCTGGTCGGCGTGGTGAGATCCGTTGGCGTCGGCTTGGGCAGCGTGGCGGTTTCGGTCGCGAATGCTTCGATTTTTCCTGGTATCACGAGTGCACACCCGATGTTTCCGCGGTCGCGATCAGCGGGCTGCCAATAACTCATCCAACCCTCTTCTTGATTCCTGGCGATCACACCGTCGCCGGGACGTTGCGCGATGCCAATCCCGATGTCGAAGTTCACGTAACCGTCCCCGGCAAACACGCTTTCGGCGCGGGTCATGTTGGAACCGGCATCGATGGTGAGGCGCCTGGTTTCAGAAATTTTGTGTTCCCGGGCCTCCCAGGCTTCGTAGGTCAACTCGAATTCGGAGCGAATCGGCCCGGTTGTGATCATTCGCGCGCTGTTGTAATTGGTCGACACGTAATATCTCTGGCGATCCCAAATGCCGAGCCCGCCGCAACCTCGGCTCCGCCCGACGCGATAATCATCCAATCCTTCGCCGTGATCGCTGTGATAATCGCCGTTCCTGTACCAGTTGTTGATCACCAGGGCGCGCGTGCTCTTGACCCACACATCCACGCCACTGCTCACGGTGCCCTCGGCTTGAATCAAGTCGCGGTGGTACATACGATGCGCGATTCGATCGCTCTCCCAGGCCATGTCGCGATAGCGCTCGTCTATCTGCCGCGCGTACGTTTTGACAATCGGCGGCGGCACCGCAGCCAGAGCGGAGGCGTCCAGAATGTAGAAGGTCCGCGATTCCTCCGGCGCCAGATCCGCCTGGAAAAGGAATGTGTCCGGCGCGTGCCCTGATTCGCTGGCGTAAAGCTGCGAATCGAGAATGCGGGACCCGAGGCCGTCCATCACCGCCAGGTGTGTCGCACCTAACCCCCGGCGGGCTAATCGAGAAAGGCTCAACTCCACTGTTTCGCAATGGCGGTACAGATGGATTGGATTGGTCACCCGGATCTCCAGCGGCATGGTCTTTTCGAACACCGCCATCCGGTACAACTCGCTGCCTGCCAGCAGAAACGCGCCAACCCCATACACCTCGGTGGAATCGTCTGCGAACGTTTTCGGGTCGGCCCCGATCGGTTGAACGTGCGTCAACTTGCTCTCGGCGTCCACGCAATCAGTGAGGGCAGTCCACGCTCGGCGAACCACGGGCTTGAATTTCGCGCCATCGAGCAAACCTTGATTCACGCCCCAAGCCAGGGCGTAGGCGTAAAAACCCGAACCGCTCGTCTCTTTGAGTGGATAACTCTGCGGATCGAGCAGGCTCGAATGCCAGAGGCCATCGGGCTGCTGTGCAGTCAGAATCTTTTCTGCCATTTCCTGAAACAATTGCTGGAAACGCGCGCGGCTCGGATGGCTTGCCGGCAACAACTGCAGCATGCGGACAATCCCGGCCATGACCCAGCCATTGCCGCGGCTCCAGAAAACCTTCTTGCCGTTGGCCTCGCGCCGGTCGAAGTAGGTGCTATCGCGGAAGTAGAGATGTTCGACCGGATCGTAAAGATAGTCTGTCGTGCGCCACCAATTCTTCACGGCAAAATCGAGATAACGCTCGTCGCCAGTAGCGGCGAAGACCTGCATCCACACCGGCGGGGCCATGAACAGCGAATCGCACCAGGACCACAGTTGGGAAACCTGGTCGTAAGGCTGACGGAAATCCAGGCTCTGAACTGGCGACGGCGCGGAGAGGATAGCATCGAGCCGCGCCCGCACGGGCGCAATCATTTTCGGATCACGGTAAATAAAATATAGACCTGCGTACGCCTGGCCGATGGCCAAATCATCGGCATTATATGTGCGTGGGCCGAGCTTCCAGCCGTTCGCCTCGCCCATCACGAGCAGGGCGTCGCGGTATTTCGGGTTACCGGAGATGCCGGCCAGCGCCATCATCCCGGCGTCTCCGGCACTCTGCGTCCAATCGGTCGAGGCGTGCACGGAAGGATGTGCAAGCTGCCAATCCGCTACGCGCTCCATGACCGAAAGAACGTCCGCTGGCATGAGTCGCTCGTTCGGAGAGTCCGCCGCGGCCATTGAAACTGGGGTGACGAAACCCAGAACGGCTGTCCCCAAAATGCAGTAGCAATAAAAACCGCGCAGAACGAGCTGATGAACTAAAAGCAGCATGAACTTGTATTTTACTTCTGAGATTTCCCGGGGTTCACCAGGACGAATTTCTGAAGCCTTTTGCCGGTGTCAACTTCCCCCGTATAGAGATCGCCGCGAGAATCAGAAACCAGCTGGTGAAGCCAATGGAACTGACCAGCATTGCGGCCGTTGTGCCCCGTTTGGCCCTCAACGGCCCCGTCGTCTCGCCGAATGGTCCAAATGACATTGTTTTCACCGTCGGCTACCAATAGAAACTTTTGACGCTCGTCGGTCGAAAACGCGAACTGCCATACCGAACCGATCCCCAGTGTTTCCGGGCGCAGAGTGAACTCCTTCACGAATTTCCCTTGCTTGGTGAACACCTGGATGCGGTTGTTGACGCGATCGCAGACATAGACAAGGCCATCCCGCGAAATGTGGATGCAGTGTACCGGATTGCGAAACTGCTGATCGCGTGGTGCGGCAGGATCGTACGGCCCGGGGTCGGCATCATTCGGAGGGTTTCCATAGGCTCCCCATAGTCTCTTGAACGCGCCGGTGCCCGAGTCGAAAACAATCACTCTCTTGTTCATATAACCATCGGCGATGTACACCTCGTGTGCTTCCGAATCCACCTCGATACCAGCTGGGCGCCCCAATATGTCCGTGCGCAGACTGTTCGGCGGATCGGATGAAGGGTGACCGATCTGCAGCAGAAAATGTCCATCACTCTTGAACTTGACCACATGGCGGTCGGTGGGCCCGCTCCCGCCGATCCAAACGTTCCCATCCTTGTCTACATAAATTCCGTGTTCTGTCTTGGGCCAATCAAATCCTTCGCCAGGTCCGCCCCAGGAGCTGAGCAAATGCCCTTGCGTGTCGAATTCCAGGACCGGAGGCGCTGCAATGCAGCACATAGAACGCGGAGGTTTCAGTGAAGCGCCGAGTTCGTCAACCGTGTCCGAGCCGGGTCGTTGCAAAACCCAGATGTGGTCCTGCCAATCTACAGCTAAGCCGCCGACTTGCCCGATGATCCAGTTGTTGGGCAGCTCGAGAGGCCACAGCGGGTCAACTTGATACCTCGGCACGTCCTGGGCGCAGATCGCCGGAGGAAAGGCGCTGAGCAGAATCGCCAGTGCGATGCTGAAGCTGACCGACACGAGTGCAAATCTGTTTTGGAAAGGCTTAGTGTCCATGGGGCGCTCCGCGCAAAAGGTCTTCCCTTCGTTAGAAGCGGACGGAGTATAGGACCAGTGGAGGAATATGTCAACGCAGCGGATACGCAGCCTTACTGTTGCCAGCCTCCGCCGAGCGCTTTGTACAGTTGGACGAGGCTTCGGTATTCATCTCCCCGGGCCGCGGCGAGCGTCAGTTCGGCGCCATAAAGCGATCTCTGTCCGTCGAGCACTTCGAGATAGGTCGTTGTGCCGCCTTTGTAACGAAGGGTGGAAATGCGGACGGTTTCTTGCAGATCAGCGACACTATCCTGCTGGCGCATTCGCACCTGATGAAGCTTCTGATAACCGATTAGCGCGTCGGAAACATCGCCAAAGGCTTGCTGGATCGCTTGTCGGTATGCGATGAGAGCCTGCTGGTGTTCCGATTCGGCCAGATGTAGGTTGCCCTTCAGCGCACCTCCCGTGAAGATCGGCTGGCTAACCTGCCCGCCATAGGACCACGTACCCAGTTGCGTCGTCATCAGGCTTGAGAAGACGGAGCTTCGGCCAAATGAACCGCCGCCGCCCCCGGTCAGAGAAATTTGCGGAAAGAACTCAGCTTTGGCGACTCCGATGTTGGCGTTCGCGGCAATCAAGATCTGTTCCGCCTCTCGAATATCGGGCCGACGCTCGATGATCGAGGATGGAACGCCGGCAGGAACTTCAGGCGGAAGTGTTTGCTCGACCAGTGGAGTCCCGCGTGCGATGTCTTGCGGGAAGTTGCCAAGCAGGATGCTGATGGCATCTTCTTCCTGGGCAATTTGGCGCTCGAGGTCGGGGATCTGGGCGTTCGCAGTGTCGAGGACCTGCTGGGCCTGGAGCACGTCCAACTTTGTGGCAACTCCGTGATCAAGCCGCAGTTGGGTGAGTTTGACTGAATCGGTCTGAGTCTTGACTGTCTCACGCGTGATCGCGAGTTGGAGATCGGTTTGCAGCAGCGTGAAATAGTCACTCGCTACATCGCTTACGAGAGTGAGTACGACAACTTGGCGCGCGTCTTCTGTGGCGAGGAGTTCGGCGCGGGCTGCTTCCGTTGCACGGCGCAGCTTTCCGAAGAAATCGAGTTGAAAAGCCGCGTCGGCAGTGAGCGTCAGAAAGTTGAATTTGGATTGAAAGGTATTCTCCTTGCCGCCGCTGAAGTTGCCGTTGGCCGCGACCTGAGGGAACAGACTGGAGCGGGTGACTGTAAGTTGAGCGCGGGCTGCGCTGATGCGTTCGGTTGCGAGTTGCAGATCGTAGTTTTGTTTGAGCGCCGTGCGAATGAGTTCCTGCAGCTTCGGATCCTGAAACACCTGCCACCACGGGAGATCGGCATACGAGGCCGTCTGTGTCTGAAGCTGAGGATTCTCTGCCAGGTCTCGATATGCTGCGGGAGTCTGAACAGTCGGCCGGTGATACTTGGGGCCAACCATACAGCCCACAAACATAGTGGAGAGCAATATTGCGCTGAGCGATTTGGCGACCTTCATGAGCGCACAACTCCGTTTGGAATCTGTACTGATCATCGCCCCGTCAAACAATTTCAATCTCCCGGTGCCGGCGAAGGAGTCGCGGGCACGATGCCCGGTGCAGGCTCTTTGCCCGCGCCCGACCATTTCTCGACAATATAAAAGATGCCGGGTATGAAAAAGATTCCCATCGCGCTGGCAGCAAGCATTCCGCCGATGACCGCCGTTCCCATAATCTGGCGAGCAACCGAACCGGCGCCACTAGCCGTCCACAGTGGAACGCAGCCGAGGATAAACGCGAACGAGGTCATCAGGATCGGGCGCAGACGCAACTTCGCCCCTTCAAGAGCCGCATCCGCGAGCGGTTTTCCGTGCTCGTACTGATCCTTGGCGAACTCGACGATCAAAATCGCGTTCTTCGCTGCCAGACCAATCAGCATGATCAGACCGATCTGCGAGTAGACGTCGCTTTCGATCTGCACCATGTAGGGCGGCAGAAACACGCCAAGCAGAGTCCGGCGCAGCCAAAGCACCGCAAAAGCTCCGAAGACAGCCACTGGCGTGCTGAGCAGTACGCTGAAAGGCAGCGACCAGCTTTCGTACAGTGCCGCCAGAATCAGGAACACGAACAACAGCGACAGCCCGAAGATGACGGCGGGTGGAACTCCCTGGCGCGCTTTCTGCTCCAAAAACGAGATGCCGGAGTAGTCGAATCCCATCTCTCGCGGCATGGTTTGTTTGAAAACGTCTTCGAGGGCTGCGCTGGCCTGATCGGCGCTGAACCCCGGCGCAGCGCTGCCGTTGATTTGCGCGCACCGGAATTCGTCAAAGCGCATAGTGAATTCGGGGCCAAGCTGCGATTTGATTGTGGTGAGCGTCGAGAGCGGAACGTTCTCGCCCTTGTTGTTGCGGACATAGAATCGCCCAACGTTATCCGCGCTGGCGCGATCGTCGCTTTCGGCCTCGACGTAAACCTGCCACTGACGGCCGAAGCGGTTGAAGTAATTAATGAAATAACCGCCCATGAAGGCCTGGATGGTGCGATAGACATCGGCAAGATTGACGTCCTGTTTCAATACTTTGTCGCGATCCACGTCGACGAATTTCTGCGGAACGCTGGGCAAAAAAGTGGTGCTCAGGCTGGCGATCTCGGGTCGCTTTCGCGCTGCTTCAAGAAAAGTGCTCACATTGTTCGCGAGAAATTGAATACTGCTGCCCGAGCGGTCTTCGAGGATGAACGTGAATCCGCCTGCGGTGCCCACGCCCGGGATGGCTGGCGGCGAAAAACTGAATGCGATTCCCGCCGGCAATTTCGCAAGCTCCTGATTCAAATGCGCCTTAATAGCTTGAAACTGCTCGGCTCTGGTTGTGCGTTCATCCCACGGCTTGAGCGTGACTACAAAAAAAGCGTTGTAGCTGGTACGAACGAAACTGAGCAAGCTGAAACCGATGACGCTGGTCGTATACTTCACGCCCGGTGTGCTGGCCAGAATGTTTTCGATCTGTGTCGCGGCCTGCGATGTTCGCTCCAGCGACGCGCTATTGGGCAATTGCAAGTTTACGTACGCGTAGCCCTGATCCTCATCGGGAAGGAAGCTCGACGGCACGCGATTGGCGAAGAATCCAGCTGCAACGCAAAAAGCCACCAGAAGCACGACTAGCACGGCAGTCTTCTTGAGCAGCACTCCGCTCCAGCCGACATAGCCCTCGGTGGCTCGTTCAAAAATGCGGTTAAACCAATCGAAGAATCTCCGCAGCAATCCGTGGCTCTCCTCGCGCGGTCGAAGAAGCAATGCGGCCAGCGCGGGGCTGAGCGTAAGGGCGTTGAAGGCGGAGAGAATTACCGAGATGGCGATCGTGACCGCAAATTGCTGATAGAGCCTGCCGGTAATTCCGGGGATGAAGGCGGTGGGCACGAATACAGCTGAGAGAACCAGTGCGATACCCACAACAGGACCCGAGAGCTCTTCCATCGCTTTTAATGCCGCATCTTTCGGAGTCATACCCTCTTCGATATGGCGCTCCACACCTTCCACCACGACGATTGCGTCATCCACCACCAGACCAATCGCGAGCACTAAGCCAAAGAGAGAAAGTGTGTTTATGGAAAAACCAAACAACGGGAAGAAGATGAAGGTGCCTACGAGCGAAACCGGTACGGCCAGCAGCGGAATCAGCGTTGAGCGCCAGCCCTGAAGAAAAAGAAAAACAACGATGATTACCAGGACGAGTGCGATCACAAGCGTCTCAACGATTTCCTTGATGCCCTGCGTCACGGCAAGAGTCGTGTCCTGAGAAACGGCGAAATCCATGTCCTCGGGAAAGCGCTCTTTCATCTGCGCCATCAACTGCTTGACCCCGGCAGCCGCATCGACCGCGTTCGATCCGGGCAATTGATACGCGGCAATAATCGCGCCCGGCTTGCCGTTAAAGCGTCCCGAGATACTGTAGTCTTGTGCACCAAGCTCGATTCGAGCGAGGTCGCGTACTCTTACCGTTGCACCGTCGGGCGTTTCGCGGACAACAATCGTGCCGAACTCTTCCGGTGAAACCAGGCGCCCTTGCGAGAGAACAGTGTAGGTATATTCCTGGCCTTTGGGCGCGGGCTCGCCTCCGGCTTTGCCGGCGGGGTTCACGGTGTTTTGTGCCTGAATTGCGTTGATGATCTCCGGCACAGTAATGCCGAGCTTTGAAAGCGTATCTGGCTTCACCCAAAGGCGCATTGCGTATTGGCCGGCGCCGAATACCTGAACATTGCCGATGCCGGGGGAGCGAAGAATCGGATCGACGATATTGATGTATGCGTAGTTGGCCAGAAACTTCGCGTCATAGGTTCCGCGTGGAGAATAAAGAGCGACCCACATCAGGGGAGCGGTGACCGATTTTCGAACCGTGACGCCGTAGTTGTTGACGTCTGAAGGAAGCTGGGAGGCAGCCTGCGTTTCTCGAGATTGGGTGAGAATGAAATCGGTATTCGGATCGGTCTTAACGTCAAAATCCACGATCAGGCTGGTGCTATTGTTCCCCGTGGCATTCAGCGAATACATGTAGTTCATGTTGTCCACTCCATTCATCTGCTGCTCGATGGGAGTGGCCACCGCTTGCTCAAGAGTCTCCGCGTCAGCTCCGACGTAGGTGGCGACGACTTGAATTTCGGGTGGCGTAATGTTCGGAAACTGCGCGACGGGCAAGCTCAGAACCGTGAGTGAACCCACCAACACCATGACGATGGAAATCACCATGGCTACGATGGGACGGTTGATGAAGAATTTCGACATTGGGGAATCCGCCTTATCGATTCGCCGATCCCTGGCTTGACGAACCTTGGCTTGACGAACCTTGGTTTGACGAACCTTGGTTTTGGGCCACGAATGGCTTGGGATTCACGCGCACACCACTGCGCATCCTCTGAACTCCTTCAACCACGATTCTGTCTCCGGGATTGAGCCCGTTCGTGATGATCCATCGGTTATCGACCCGGTCGCCCACAGTGACCGTTCGAACGTCAACTTTGTTGTCGGCGCCAACGACGGCGACCTGGTACCCGCCCTGCAGCTCCGAGACTGCCCGTTGCGGAACCAGCAACGCCCCCGGCTGCGTCCGGATCACCGCGCGGACTTTGCCGTAGCCGCCGGGCCTCAAAATGTTGTTGGGATTAGGAAAGAGCCCAGCGATTCGAATTGCTCCAGTGCTCTCGTTCACCTGGCGGTCGGCAAAATAAAACTTTCCTTCGTGCGGATAGGTTGAGCCGTCCGCTAAGATCAGTTGCAGCCGCAGTTCCTTGTCGGCCTGCAAGCGGCTCTCCTCGGTCGGAAAGCGTGCCCGCCATGAAAGATATTGAGGTTCGCTCACGGTGAAATAGACCTTGATCGGATTCACTGTAGAAACGGAAGTCACGATGCCGCTACTGGGACTGACAAGGGCGCCCACTTGGAGCTGGGCCTGCCCGGCAATGCCATCGATAGGCGCAACCAAGCGCGTAAAGTCGAGATTGATTTTCGCCGTTTCAACCGCAGCCTCGTAGGTCTTGATCTGAGCCTTCGCAGTTTCTACGGTTGCGATCGCGGCGAGGTTGTTCTGAACCGCGTTGTCGAGATCTTGTTGGCTGGCTGCCTGTTGCTCCGCCAGAGGTTTGTAACGCTCGACGTCAAGTTCGGTCCGACGCTGAACTGCTGCAGCGTTGGCGAGCGCGGCCTTCGCCTGTGCAAGCTGGCCTTGAGCCTGATCAAGCGCCGCCTGAAAAGGCCGCGGATCGATCTGGAAAAGGAGTTCGCCCTGCCGGACAAAAGCCCCCTCCTGATAGCCTTGCTTCAGCAGGTAGCCAGTGACTTGCGCCCGGACGTCAGCATTGACCAGACCGTCAAGCGTGCCAATCCACTCGGCGTAAATCGGAACATCCTCCTTCTGCACCTGCGTCACCTCGACATCGGGAGTGCTTGGCGGCGCACCCATAGCCTTCTTAGATGGCCGAAGGGCTCCAACAATCAGCCCGATCACGATCAAGCCAAGAACTCCGCCGATCAATCGATAGCGTTTCTGGATCTGGGTCATGTCATCTCTCCCAATTCTGCTCGCGCCTGGGACTGCGCCGCATTCCTGGCGCTACAGTTCGAGGACACCCGTGCCGGAGCTGCACATCCGTCGTCGATTGCGGAAACAGCTTGAGAAGCAACCCCCGTTGCAATCGACTAAGAACCTGCGCAGGTTTTCACCTCACAGGGTCTATGAATTCTACAACGGATTAGCTTGATCTGCGTCAGGTGACACACCCGCCGATTTCTTCGATATTGACGCACGAGCGCGTTGCCCTTTGACTGGCGATGGGTCTCCGCCTGCGGTTCTGAGACATCGTACGCAAAGCGTCGAGTGTAGACAAAGCGGCTTGCGCCGTCAGGCTTCCCGATGAAAGAGAGGACTAGAAAGACGAACCGCTATGGGAATGCTGGCGCTGGGCAATATCGACGCCGTTTTGCGAAGAAGGTCCGCTCCTCCTCTTCTGACCTAGCTCAGAAGTTCCGAGCCCATCTTTCGGATTAGGTCGAGTAGCTGATATGGACCCGAAGGTATCGGAACTCTACCGGACCTCGTCCCGATGTTGAAAGTGTCGTCAATCCTGTGCTCAACCTAATTGACGCGCTATTGACACCTGACAGCAGTTTGACTGCGGGCCGATGCAACCGTTCTCCGTTTGCGAATTCCGCCATTCAATTTGAAGCATTTGCCGAAGGATTCAGCAGAAAAACTGATTGGCACGATTCTTGCACATTCGTGGTAGCAGGCCGTCTGACGAATCAGTTCGAACTGAGAAGGAGCCAACTGTGCCATACCGCAGCGTCAACCCGGCAACCGGAGAAGTTCTCAAGACCTTTCCTGAGCATACCGATGAGCAGATGTGGGGTGCCTTGGCCACCGCGGACAAAGCATTTCGTGCCTGGGCGGCGCGTCCGTTCAGCGAGCGTTCGAAGATCATTGGCAGGTCCGCTCAGATTCTTCTGGAAAAGAAGGAAGAACTCTCTCGCCTTGCCACATTGGAATGGGGAAAAGAATCGCGGAGAGCGACACCGTGCGGCTCTCTTGCACATCAGTCTTAGGTAATTAGCGTACTCGTAGCCAGTGCGGTTATCTCCGCAGGCTTTTCGTTAGGAGGGTAACGCGAATGCCGTTGTACACCGCTATCACCGAAGATGGTTTCGTACCAGAACAAACGAAGTCGAAGATCGCAAGCGAAATCACGCGGATCCATGCAGCTGTGATGAAGGTCCCCAAGAGTTTCGTGCGAGTAGTGTTTTTCTCGTATCCCAAGGGTTCGGGATATACCGCGGGTGAAGAGGCTCACACCGCAGCTTTGAACTGTGTTCTGCGGAGTGGCCATACCGACGCCGAAAAGACCGAGATGCTGAAGCAACTGTGGTCGATGTTCCAGGACCTCACCGGTATCCCGACCGATCAACTGGCCATATCCCTCCAGGAAATTCCCTCGAGCAATGCGATGGAGATGGGGCAGATCATGCAAGCGGTCGGTCAAAAATAGGTGAGGGCGTAGGCGTGACCGGTAACAACTCTGACAACCACGAGGCGGCCGCATTCGCCGGCCTGGCGGCTGCGAATCTGATCTAACGACGATCCATGGAATCGGGCCATTAGCCACCGCCTGTCTAACTCCAGAACTCGGAGATCCGGCACTAGAATTTTGCTTTTTCACAGCGCGCATCACGAATCGGAGTAGACCATGCATAAACTACTATCAGCAGACCCCGCACGCATCGGTCGTCCGGATGTACCACCCTGCTCGGACGCTGTAGACGAAGAGCTTGCTGGTGGAACTCCGGAAGAACTTAAGACTGATCTGATCGAGATACTTGGCGAGGAGGTTGTGCGGCATCGCATCAGCGACTTGGTGCGCTATGCATCGGACGCCAGCCCGTACCGGTATATCCCGAAGGTGATCGTACAACCAAAGAACATCGATCACGTAGCGGGCATTTTTCGATATTGTATTCGCAAAGGTCGCCGCGCAACCTTCCGGGCCGGCGGGACCAGCTTGAATGGTCAATCGCAGGGCGACGACATCCTGATCGATGTGAGACAGCACTGGAGCGGCTGGAAAGTCGAGGACAACGGGTCGCGGATTCGTTGCAATGTTGGCACTACCCTTGGACGCATTAACGAAGTGTTGAAACCTTACGGCCGCCGCATGGGACCGGATCCTGCGAGCTTTAACGCCGCAACAATCGGTGGCGTACTGGCCAACAACGCGGGTGGTATGCGTTGCCGGCCAGCGATCGATTCGTACCATTCGATCGTCGCCATGAAAATCGTTCTCACCACTGGCACGATTATCGATACCGAAGATCCCCGTGCTGAGGAACACTTTGCTTTATCCGAGCCAGAAATGGCGGCGGGACTGCTGAAGATCCGTGAGGAGATTCTTACAGACAAGGAACTCTCTGCCCGAATCGTCCGAAAGTATGGCATACGTAACACCTGTGGATATGCCATGCATGCGTTTCTCGACGGTGAAAGTCCGGTAGAAATCCTCCGGCGCTTGATGGTTGGATCAGAAGGCACGCTCGGTTTCGTGGCCGAGGCTGTCTACAAGACTTATCACCTCCCCGCAAAAACGACGGTGGCTTGGCTACCGTTTGACACCATCGACGCGGCAGTCGAGCAGGTTGGAAAGCTGGTCGAACTGGGAGCGCAGGCAGTCGAACTCATGGTCGCTTCATCCCTGACCGCAGCCTCCAAATTAATGAAAGGCACGCCAAAGTATTGGAAAGATCTCGATCCGAGGAACGCGGCGCTACTGGTTGAATTTGGCTTCGATAGCGACCAAGAACTTATGTCTATCGAGAAGAGGGTTGAGGACGCTCTACGCGATGTGAAAATGCTGCAGCCGTTGGAATTCGTTCGCGAAGCCGAAGCCATTGAGCTTGCATGGCACATTCGCGATGGTCTCCTCGGCATCGTCGGTGAGATGCGTCCGCAAGGCACAAACCTCATCATCGAAGACGTTTGCTTTCCACCTGCACAACTTGCGAATGCCACTCGTGACTTGCTCGGTCTCCTTGCCAAACACGGATATGAATCTTCGGCCGCGGGGCATGCCGCTTACGGAAACCTGCATTTCGTGATGATTGCAAAACTGAGCGAAGACACGAGTCGTAAGCAGTACGACGGTTTCATGCATGACCTTGTTGAGTTGGTGGTGGATAAATATGACGGCTCTTTGAAGGCGGAGCATGGAACAGGAATCAACATGGCTCCCTTTGTCCGGCGCGAATGGGGCGACAAGCTCACTGATATGATGTGGCGCGCAAAACACCTCCTTGATCCGCACGGAATCCTGGCTCCGAATATCTTGCTGAGCCACGACCCACTGATTCACCTGAAGAACATCAAGACCACTCCAGCGATCGAAGATGTTCATTCCGCCTCTCATTGCATTGAGTGCGGCTTCTGCGAACCGGTGTGCCCAAGCCGTAACGTGACGGTCACCCCGAGACAACGAATCGTTCTTCGTCGTGAGATGTCACGGCAACCCGAATGGTCGAAGCTGCTGACCCAACTGCAGCATGAGTACGAATACGACGCCATCGAGATGTGCGCTGGCGACGGTACCTGCGCCGATGTCTGTCCGATCGGAATCAATACAGGCGCCCTGATGAAACACTTCAGGAAGATGGAGCATTCCGCGGGTGCCGAGGAAGTTGCGCTCGACGTGGCCAGGAAGTGGGCCGAAGTGGAGAAGCTGGCGCGTCATGGTGTTAGGGCGGCCGACGTCGTGCAAACAATAACCAGCCCCGGTCTGCTTGGGGTCCTGACCGACGTGGCTCGCAGCGTTGTCAGCAAGGATCTGGTTCCCACCGTAGCCGGCCCCATGCCGCACGCGGCTCCCGCTGACCTTCCGCAAACGCGACGCGAGGGTGCAGCAGCCGCGTATTTCCCGGCGTGCATCAATCGCATCTTCGGCAGGGACAACTCCAAGCCCGCATCTCCGGCTCTTCTTGAGACATTCGTGATTCTTTCTGAACGCGCGGGCAAGCCTCTCTGGATTCCCAATGACGTCAGAGGTCTTTGCTGCTCGACGCCGTGGAGTTCCAAGGGCTACAAGCGCGGGCAGACATGGATGTCCGAACAGATGAGCGATGCGCTGTGGCGCTGGAGTGACGGAGGAACGTTGCCGGTAGTCGTGGACGCGGCTTCGTGCACGCTCGGTCTCAAGGATGACGTCTTAGAGCATCTCGACGATGAACGTAAGGATCGACTCAGACTTGTTACCATCATCGACTCGATCGCCTGGTGCAAAGACCTTCTGCCCTCACTGCGAATTCTAAAAACGATTCCCAAAATTCTCGTCCATCCCACCTGTTCGACGACGCACCTCGGCCTCAGCGAGACGCTCCTCGAAATCGCCGGCGCGCTAGCTGAGAGCGCTGAGATTCCCTTGGGAACGACTTGTTGCGGGACTGCTGGCGACCGCGGCCTGCTGCATCCCGAGTTGGTTCACTCCGCCACACGCGACACAGTCGTACAAATCCAGAGTTGTGGGGACGACACCCGCTTTGTTTCTGCAAATCGGACCTGCGAGCTGGGTATGCGCCAAACTACAGGCAAAGTCTACGAGTCATTCATTTACGCGCTGGAAGAGTTGACGCGACCTTAAGGGATGCCCGAGAGAGAGTCGCCCGGGCAAGCGCCGGATAATCCGCCTGCCGCGACTATGTCTAGGTTGTCCTTCCTTCTTTGTCGCTAAACTTGGATGCGCTAGCGAAGCAGGTTCACTTTCGCGAGATCGATGATTTCATCGCCGCGTCCACTCAACACTGCTTTCAGCATGAAAATGCCAAAGCCCTTGACTTGCTCGTAGCTGATAGTTGGAGGCATGGAAAGCTCCTGACGTGACACCTGAACCTCGACCAATGCCGGCCCGTCATGTTTGAGAGCCTCTGCGATCGCTGGTTCTACCTGGTCCGGCGTTTCGGCTCTGAGCCCCAGGAGGCCTGCTCCCGCCGCAATCTTTGTGAAGTCGGGATTCTTAAGGTTGGTTGCAAAATCGAGAAAGCCACCGGCCTTCATTTCCAGCTCCACAAAGGCGAGCGAGTCATTTCTGAAAACTACCAGCTTCACCGGCAAATCGTGCTGCCGCAACGTAAGCAGTTCGCCCATGAGCATCGCCAAGCCGCCATCGCCGGACATTGTGATCACCTGCCGGCTAGGGTGGCTGACTTGTGCGCCGATGGCCTGCGGTAACGCGTTGGCCATGGAACCGTGAGTGAGGGAACCAACGAGCCGGCGCTTGCCATTCATCCGGAGATAGCGCGCCGCCCAGATGACCGGCGTTCCAACGTCGAAGGTGAAGATCGCATCCTGGGATGCGAGCTTGTCGATCACGCTTGCGACATACTGCGGATGGATAGGTTTCTTATCAGAATCGCCGCTTGCCAGTTCGTCCAGACCCTGGCGTGCCTTGCGATAGTGCTCGAGTGATTCTTTCAAATGCGCTGCATATTGATTCTGCTGCAGCCTTGGCAACAACGCTCGCAGCGTGGCCTTTGTGTCTCCCACAAAGCCAAAATCAACTTTGCTGCGACGCCCTATCTGCTCGCCTCGAATATCGATCTGCACGATCGTCGCGTTCTTCGGAAAGAACTGCTGATAGGGAAAATCGGTGCCGATCATCAGTAACGTATCGCAGCTCATCATTGCGTGATAGCCGGATGAGAATCCGAGCAGGCCGGTCATGCCTACATCGAACGGGTTGTCATACTCGATGAATTCCTTACCCCGGTAAGCGTGCACGATGGGAGCCTGAAGTTTGCCCGCGACCTCAACCAGTTCGCCGTGAGCTCCAGCGCACCCGGCGCCCCCAAAGATGGTTATCTTCTTTGAGCGATTGAGAACTTCCGCAAGTTCGCTCAGTTCGACATCGGAGGGGCACACCGTCGGTTTCGGAGGGGCAAACAGCAACCGTGGTTGTTGCTCAACCGCATCTCGCAAAGCCACATCCCCTGGAATCACAATGACGGCAACGCCACGTCGTGAGATCGCAGTCTGGATTGCGATCTCAAGCACACGGGGCATCTGCTCGGGCTGCGAAATCAGCTCACAATAGTGGCTGCACCCGGCGAAGATCTGTTCCGGATTAGTCTCCTGAAAGTATCCACTCCCGATTT
>Ga0209624_10000463_pt1 | contig 35779 bp, 18 predicted proteins | sample JacPinW_OM2H0_O1_FD_188565 | JGI IMG/M metagenome (GOLD analysis project Ga0209624, IMG submission 188565) | Forest soil microbial communities from Algoma, Ontario, Canada - Jack Pine, Ontario site 1_JW_OM2H0_O1 (SPAdes) (version 2) | ecosystem: Environmental > Terrestrial > Soil > Boreal...
CTACTTCGACCGCGGTCTCGATCTTCTGCCCGCCGATGGCCGCGTCACCCATATAGAGGATGACTACGTGTTCTGTGTGAACCGGATCCTTCCAGACGCGAAAACCGGCACCATCAACGTCGCCACCGCAAACGGCTTAGTTCGTTTCGACAATTCCGGAAGCGAGCAGCAGGTGCTGACGCGGGCCGACGGCTTGATTGCCGACCACGTCACCGATGTCGCCGCCTACCGCGACGGCCTCGCTCTTGCCACTCCCGCGGGTCTCACTTTCCTAGACGCCAGCGGCGCGCGCAGCATGTATGCATTTCACGGACTGGTCAACAACCACGTCTACGCGCTCGGCGTTTCCGGGGACGAACTCATGGCTGGCACGCTCGGCGGACTGTCAATGCTGAACAAAGGCGACGTCACTGCCAACTACACCACGACTTCATCCAACCTGAAGCACAACTGGATCACCGCGGTGGTACCGGTCGGCTCCGAGTGGATGGTCGGCACCTACGGGGCGGGGATCCTCGGCCTCGATCGCTCCGGGCATTTCCAATCGTTTGAAGTAGGCTCCGGCCAGTTTGAAGTCAACCCCAACGCGATGCTCGTCACTGCGAGTTACGTGCTCGCCGGAACCTTAGGACAGGGTTTGTATCTCTATGATCGCCGATCGGCGCGTTGGTCGGCGATTCGCGACGGTCTACCGTCGTCGAACGTCACTGCGCTTGCCGCTGCGAACGGCTTTATCTACGTCGGTACGGAGAACGGTCTGGTCCGCATCCCAGAGCAAAAGCTGCATCCATGAAAAGACTTTTCTTGCCGGTTCTTATGATTGTTATTTTGATCGCAATCGCCACGCCTCTCTTCGGCGACGCAGGCATCCTGATCCCGCGCGACAAGCAGCAACCCAACGCCGCCATCCTCTCACTCGAAGAAATGGAGATCACCGTCCGCATTGATAACGGCGATGCGCGCGTTTTCGTGCGCCAGGTTTTCACAAATCACACCGGCGCCATCGAGGAAGGCAACTACATCTTCGCCCTGCCCAGCCACGCCACCATTTCCGATTTTGCCACCTGGGATGGGCCGGTGCGCCTGCCCGCCGTGATTCTCGAACGCAAACGCGCCGAAGAAATCTATAACCAGCTCAAGCAGCAGTCGATCGATCCCGGACTTCTCCAGATGGGTGAGCGTGGCTCGGAAGAAGCTAAGCGCACATCGGTATTCAGCGCGCGCATTGTCCCCATTGCGGCCTACGGAACGAAGCGGCTGGAAATCGAATATCACGAGTCCATCCCGGTTGAGAATCTGGAGTCGTATTTCGCGATTCCGCTACGGCCCGACGCTTATCAAGCCCAGGCAGCACGTCATCTGAAAATCAATCTCGAACTGCGTACAGCGCACGCGATTCGTAACTTCCAGGCGCCAGCGAAGATGTTTCCCCTGCAACTCGACCAGAACACTCCGCATTTCGTGCGGGGCCACTTCGAAGGGGAAAACGTCAACCTCGTCGAGGACTTCGTCGCCACCTACGATCTCGATCCCGCCGCGTCCGACACGCTGCAACTTCTGACCTACAGAAACCCCATCAGCGCCCAGCCTTCACCCGAAATGGCGCCCGTTCGCAGCACCAACGAGTCGGGCTTCTTTGAAGCCGAGGCTCTGTCGGGCTTTGGCTCTGCAGGTGAATCGTCGACTGGCGGGCCCAGCGGCGCGCCGAAAACTGTCATCGTGCTCTTCGACACGTCACTATCGATGCAGTGGGAGAAGCTGGAGCGCAGTTATCAGGCGCTTCAAACTCTGCTACACACGCTTCGTCCAGCCGATCACTTCGGTCTGGTACTGTTCAACACCGAAACACAAATCCTGCCTGTCAGCGCGGCCGACGCCGCGAGCGTTCAGCATGGCATCGACGCCGTTCGCGCTAGCCGTCTCCGTGGCGGCACCGATCTGCAGCGAGCCCTGCAGACGGGACTGCAACAGGCGTCGGCCTCGGGCGGGAGCAATCCCTATCTCGTCATTCTGAGCGATGGCGACGCAACGCGCGGTCCCATCCAGAATGGCAAGATCGCCGCCTGGTACGCTTCCGCCTGGAAACAACTTCCGGAGACGCAACGCCCGCGCACTTACATCCTCGCTGTTGGCGACGACGCGAACCTGCCGCTCTTCCGCATGCTCGCTCGTCAGGACGGCCTTCTCGAACACGTGCTCTCGACGGAGCCGATGGAATTTAAATTGAACTCGTTCCTCTCCAAGATCGGCCGTAGCCCGATTGGCCAGCTTGAACTCTCGGTTTCACCGGAATCGTCTGTAGACACCGTCTACCCGCTGCAAGCCGCCACGTTTTCCGGATCGCTCGCCTCCTGGGTGGGCCGTTACCAGAAGCCACAGGAGAACGTCACCTTCACGGTGCATGGCGTGCGCGACGGAGCGGCCTTACAGATAACGGGCAAGACCAGTCTGCCGCGCGAATCGTCCGATCATCCCCAACTGCCACGACTGTGGGCCCGCGCCCGCGTGGATGCCTTGCTCGAAAAGATTGAACGGGAGGGTGAAGACCAGGCTACGATCGATGAGCTTATTCGCCTCGCCCGCCAGTACAAATTCGTGACTCCCTACACGTCGTTTCTGGCTGTGCCACGCGCCTTGCTCCGCCCCCGCGTCATTCGTCCCGGCGACCCGGTTCTGCGCGTCAAAACCAACGAATCGATGGTGTCTGTTATCGCGCTCTTTCCGTTCGGACTCGTGCAGCCGCTTCGCTATCTCTCGGAGGAAGATGTCTGGCAGACGCGCTTTCTCGCGCCCGCCGACATGCAGGATGGTACGTACACCGTGCGTCTCATCCTGCGCGACAAAATTGGCCACACCTACCGCGAGGCAAAGACGTTTGTCATCGCCAGCAAGCCGCCGATCGTGCAGATCAAACTCGATCGCAAGCGTTTCCAGCGCGGCCAGACCATCGATCTGAAAGTCAGCGCGTCGGAAAGTACTCGCACCCTGGTCGCGCGCCTGGACGGTGCCGTGCCCGTCGCGTTGCACTGGGATGCCAACGCCGCCACCAACACCGGATCTCTCACTGTTCCCGAGCAAGCCATTCCCGGCACTTACAAACTGACCATAACCGCCGAGGATATGGCCCACAACATTGGAACGCAGGAGGTGCCCATTGAAGTACTTCCGTGACTCATCGTCGCCGCGCATGCGCCTCGCCGCTCTCGCCACCTTCTTTGCCGCGATCTTCGGAGCGGTCGCTGCGCGCGGCGAACTGCCCTCGTGGATTCGCAACATCGATGCCAGCACCGAACTCGAAGGCGTCTTCTTCCGCATGATGTCGCTGCCGAACGGCGCCGTCGCATTTCGCCGGCCTCCGAGTGAAACCCGTCCGGCGCTCGCAGACCTGATCAAATCGCAGCCGCACAATGCCGAACTTTATTCCCTGCGCGCCATGGAAGACGAACAGCAGCTCGACTTCACGGCCGCCGAGGCCGATTGGAAAGCGTACGCCGACAACTCTTCCGGCAAAATCAGCGCCCAGCTTGCGCTGGCGGACTTCTATCACCGCCGCCTTCGCCCCGCCGACGAAATCAACGCGCTCGCGCTCGTGGCAAATGCCGCACCTGTCGCAGTCGAGAAACTTACGGCCCCTGACCAGCAGCCCTCTTGGCAGGCGTTTGATCGCATCTTTGCCGTGATTCAAGCGCAGGGCCTGGCGAAAGACGCTTCCATCGCGCAATATCGTGCCTGGATCACCCGCTATCCCGACGAACCTTCGCTCTATGCGCGCTTCCTGCAGTACCTTGTCGCCGAAAGAGAATATCCTGCCGCCGGAGATCTCATTGCGAGTTATCGCCAGCAATTTCCGAACGACCAGATCTTTCCAGTGAAAGCAAAAGCGATGGTCGAATACCGCCGCGGCTCAGTGCGCGACGGCCTCTCGGTTTACGAGCAAAGCTTCCAGCCGCTGTGGGATCCGCAGCTCATCAAGAGTTACTTTGATCTTCTGCGCGACACGCAGAATTTGCGCAAGTTTCGCGACGATGCCCACACCGCGCTCCTCGCCAACCCCGAGGATTTGAACGCCACCGCGGGCACTTTTTATTACTACCAGCAGCAGGGCAAGACCGAAATCGCGCAGCAGGCCATTGCCGATTTCCGTCTGCACAAGGAAGCCACCAAGTCTCCCTGGACCTCGCAGGACCTCTATATCTGCGCGCGCCTGCTCGAAGACATACATTCCTATCCCGAGTCGGCGCGCTACTACTTTGCGCTCTACAACAGCAACGGCATGCCCGATGCGCAGGAGAAAGCGATCGGCGGCCTCACCAGTCTCCTGCTTACCGCGCCCGAAACGCCCATTCGTCTCGGCGCCGGCGACCTTTCCCTGTATCGCGACGTCGCCACCATGGATCAAGGTCCGGGCTACCTGAACGGAATTTTGTCGCTGATCCTGAACACGACTGGACCTGCCTCTCGCTATTCCGAGGAAGAACAGCGTGCCGTGCCCTATTTCCACCGTTCGCGCGCCGCAGAACTGCTGGCTCTGCTGGATCGCAAGTTTCCGAACTCCGCTAAGCGGCCTGCATTGCACGCACAACTGCTCGATTACTACGCCACCTCTGGTGAGAGCGACGCCGTCATTCAGAGCGGACGCGAATTCCTCGCGAGTTTTCCCCATGCCGCGGAACGCACGACCGTTGCGCTACTCATGGCCGATGCCTACGCGCGCAAAAGCGACGCGAAGAGCGAATTTGCCATCTACGATTCCGTCCTCCAGGAACTCGCCGCCAAAGCAGAAAACGTTCCGCTCGGATCAGCCGAAGGAGCCCGGGATTCCGTCAATAACTACAATCCGCCCGCGACTGACACGAACCAGATGAGCGCGTCCGAATCGGCAAGCGACGAAGGGGAGGCGGGCGAGGGAGAGGAAGGTGAGGGAGCAGACACCGCGAATCAGCGGCCGGCTCCACGCCATCGTGTCAACACATCGTTCCAAGTGAACACAGTCGCCAACTCCACGCAGGCAACCGGAGCGCGTTCGCCCGAGTATGCCCGCGTGCTCGAGCGCTACCTGGCTCGCCTGGTGGAAATGAAACAGATCCCGCCCGCCCTCGGCGTGTTGCGGCGCGAGATCGATCGCAATCCTGATGATCCCGGCCTCTACGAGCGGCTCGCGGTTTTCCTCGATCAGAACAAGCTGGGCACCGAGCAGGAGGAGGTCTATCGCCGCGCGATCGCCCGCTTCTCCGACAAGTCGTGGTCTGACAAGCTTGCCCGCTACTACCTGCGCTACAAGCGCGATTCAGAATTCGAGCAGCTGACAAAAAACGCCATAAAGAGTTTCCAGGGAACCGAACTGGAGCGCTACTTCTACAACGTGGTCTACGGCAGCCCGGCGCTCTTCCTGCGCTTGAACCAGTACGCGCACGAGCGTTTTCCGCACAACCCCGTATTTGTGCGCAATCTGCTCTCTGCCTACGACACGCCACCCAATCGCGACCTAGTCAAATGGGAAGCCCTGCTGCGCCAGCACTGGTTTGAAGAGCCCACTCTCCGCAGCCAGTTTTTCGAATATTTATCCCGCACCGGCAAGCTCGAATCCGAACTCGGGGCCGTTCGCCAGAGCGCGGCCGATTCTGCCACTTGGGAGAAGAATCCCGCCGCAGCCGATTTTCTTGCGCATGCAAACCTGTGGCGCTCGCATTTCGAAGAAAGCGCGCCCGTGCTGAAGTCGCTCGCCGCCCAGTATCCGGCGGAGTCGGAGATCGGTCACACAGCATCGTCGGTCTTCCGCTCGCTCGCCTACTTTGAGCCAGCCGACACTGCGATTGCCGCTAAGATCGAAGACAACCTGCTGCAGGCCAACCCCACCGACACTGAAATCATGGCGCGGATCGGCGACATCTATTCCGACCGCGAACAATTCGTGCAGGCCGCGCCCTATTGGGAGCGTATCCCAAAGGTCGCTCCGGGTCAGTCCGGAGGCTACCTCGAAGCCGCCACCATCTATTGGGACTATTTCGATTTCGACAACGCAATGCGTCTGCTTAGCAAGGGCCGTGATCGCCTCGGCAACCCACACCTCTATGCCTACGAGGCTGGAGCCATCTACGAAAACCAACGCGACTATCCGCACGCCATCGACGAGTACGTGAAGGGTGCGCTCAGCGGCGCTTCCGAATCGCCGGCGGAACTTCGTTTGCTCGAACTGGCGCGCCGGACGAGATTCCGCGACCTGGTTGACCAAAGCACGGCGAAGCTGGGGCCGCTCCCGAATCCGTCCATGCCCGCGGTATATTTGCGAGTGAAGGTTCTTGAGGCGCAGAATCGCAAAGAGGAGATGGCCTCGTTCCTCGACTCGATCGCCAATGGCACTACTTCTATCGAGCAGGCTGAAGATATCGAAATGCTGGCGCAGCAGAAGTCGCTCGAGCCCGTTCGCCAACACGCGCTCGAAAAGCAAGCCGCGCTGACCACCGATCCGGTCACCCGCCTGCAACTTCGCTATCAACTGATCCGCCTTTACGAGAGCCGCAAGGATTTCACCGCGGCCCAGAAGAATGTCGAGGCGCTCTACCACGACAATCCGAAGACTCTCGGAGTCGTGCGCTCGACAGTCGATTTCTACTGGCGCATGAAGATGCAGGCGCAAGCCATCGCGGTGCTGTTGCAAGCCGCGAAGGATGCCTATCCCGCCCTCAGCACGCAATTCAGCTATGAAGCCGCGCGCAAGGAAACCGACGCGAAACAGTTCCAGCAGGCGCGCGACCTGCTGACCGGATTGTTGAAAGATTCTCCCTATAATGGCGCGTACCTCGCCGCCCTGGCCGACTCCTACGCGCAGTCTGGCGACGACAAGGGTCTGGAGCAGTTCTATCTCGACAAGATCGTGCTCTTCCGCAATGCGCCGCTTCCCACCGACGCGCGTAAGGCGCAGATCGTCACTCTGCGCCGTGGCCTCATCCCCGCGCTGACGCGATTGAATAACTATTCGGGTGCGGTCGATCAATACATCGAACTCATCAATAACTTTCCGGAAGACGACACGCTGGTCACCGAGGCCGCGCTCTACGCGTTGCGTTACCAGCGCCAGCAGCAACTGATCGACTTCTACGCCACGACCGTTGCCCAATCTCCACGCGATTATCGCTGGTCGATGGTGCTGGCTCGCACACAAACGAATCTGGAGAACTATCCTGCCGCCATCGATACCTATGCGAAGTCGATCGCGATCCGCCCCGACCGCGCCGATCTCTATATGGAGCGCGCCGGACTCGAAGAACGCTTGATGCGCTTCGACGAAGCTGCCGCCGACTACGAACGCATCTATGAACTTGCCTACAAAGATCCGCAGTGGATGCAGAAGGTCGCCTCCGTTCGCGCTCGTCAGGGCAAGACGAAGGAAGTGCTCGCTGCGCTGCAAGCGGCGCTGATCGAGGGTCGTCCGGAAAACGCCAGCAACTATTTCGAAATGGCGCGCCAACTGGAGAACTGGGGCATGCTCGACCAGGCACGCACCTTTGCTGAACAAGGCGTAAACAAGGCCGGAGCCGACCTGCTCGCCAGCGCTGACCATCATGCGGGGACGCGCATCTATGTCCGCATCATGACGCGTTTGCGCCAGCCCGAACAGGCTTACGCCACACTGCAGAAGGCGCTCGCCGACTCCGCCGCCACTCTGCCTGTTCTGAAAGAAGAAGTCGAAAAAGAAGGAGTCACGGGTATCTTCGGTGCCCAATGGCGCGAGCGCCAGCGACTAGTCCGTATGGAAGCCGCGCGCAACGGCATGACCGGAGCGTTACAGGAATTGGGCAGCGCCGTGAACACCTACTTCACTCCCGAAGAGCGGCTCACCTTCGCGCATTTCGCCGAGTCGAAACGCGCCGGAATGAATGCTGCCGATCTCGAGAAGTTCGCCATTCCACTTTCCGAAAGCGCCGCACTAGCCGACCAGGAAGCGCGCTGGCGATTCGATGTGATGATGCAGCAGGCCGCGTTGCCAAATTTCTACAGCAACGTGCGCCCCTTCAATGACCTGCAGCGCCGTCGTGGTGCCTTCGCCGAACTGGCCTTGCAGATGGAGCAGTTCGCACAAAAAGTGCCACCGACGCAGCGAAGCACGGCACTGCTTGCCGCAGCCGATGCTTACCGTTCCGTCGGCGACGAGCAAAACGAACTTCGCATCCTGTCCAACTTCTCCAATGGTGGCCTCGACACAGTCCGCACCCAGCGTTACTTCCAGTTGCTGCTGGCGCGCCAGTCGCAGCAACTCGTCCAATACGCAGCGAATTGGCGGAGTCCCTACAATCAACTGGCCGCCGACTACGTTGTCGCGCACGGCAGCGCTCAACTCGCGCACACGGTTGTGCAAGCACGTGGACAATCTCATCCGCGCGTGTGGTACAAATCCTACAACGCTCTCGTCGGCCTCTACTTCTCCGAGCTCACGCCGGACGTCAACAACGACTTTCTGGCCGCGCTTGGTGACGATTCCATCGGTGGGCGCCTTGCCAAGCCCGTTGATCGCACGCAGCGACTGGCCGGCAATATCTGGTATTACTACGGCTCCCGCTACGGCGAATATCTCGGCATGTCGAAGCTCGGCAATCCAGACGATTTCCTGCCAGCGATTCTCGAGGAGAGCCCGGCGAGCGCTTCTGGATACCTCGCCCTCGCCGACTACTACGCCGGCACGGGCGACACTAAGCAGGCGATCGCCGAGTACGAGCACACGCTCGAACTTTCTCCCAACCGCCCCGATGTATACGACAGCCTGGCCGTTGCCTACTACAAGCAAGGTCACCGCGCCGCCGCGCTGGCGCAGTGGAAGCTGGCGTTGGCCACACTATCAAAGCAAACCGACAGCAAGCGGGTTCCTGAGAGTTTCGGGCGCGACTTCGGACGCACCTGCGATCAACTCCGCACGCGGCATCTCTTCGCGGAACTTAAGCCCGATGCGGATGCAATCGTTCGTACGTATCTCCATCGCAACGGGACGTGGCTCTCCAACGCTGTGTTGCAGCCCGCCTACGCCGCCATCGGAGATCCATCCTCCGCGACCGCTTGGCTGCTCGACGCTGCCACTTCCGCGCAAGATCCGGCACGAGTCCTGTCCGATGTCGCCGATGCTTCGTGGATTCCGCTGGCACAGCGGGCTGCGATCTATCAACGCATTCTGCGGTTCAAGGAAGACACGGTCGGAACCCACACTGGCTTCGAGCGCGAATACGCTGAGCAGGATCTGGCTTCCTGGCTTGTTCGCTGGATACGCTACCTGATTCGCACCGAGCAGTACCAGGCTGCCGCTGCCACCATTGCTGCGCTCCCCAAAGAGACTCGCGACGCGCAGGCCGCGACGCTGGTTCCGCTCGAACTACGTGTGGCTGCGCAGCTGGGAACACTCGACTCGATGCTCACCGCCTATCGTGCCCACCCGCAAACTGCCCCCGCGCCGGAAGTCTTGCGCAACGCCGCCCGCCAGTTGTTTGACGCTGGCGACAAGCAACCAGCGCGTAAGATTCTCGAACTCGTCTTTGCGCGTGAGATCGAAGGCCACAACCTGGTTGCCGCGAACTTCCTCGGCCTGGCTGAAATCCGCCTCGCCGCAGGCGACACGCCCGGCGCGCTCGATCTGTTGCGCCGCCTGGTCGTGGTGGTCGGCAATCCATTTGAAAACCTCGATCCCGCAGCCTCTCTGCTGGAAAAGACCGGACATAACGGCGAAGCCGTCGAATTCCTCGACCAGCTCGTCAGGTCTGCGCCTTGGGAGCCTTCGTACCACCTCCGCCGCGCCAAAGCCACTCTTGCGGCCAAAGACCCGGCGGCCGCACAGGCTGCAACCCAAGCGCAAGCTTCTCTCGCGTCGATTGCCTCCAGTCCATCCACTCCGTACGACCTGCGACTAAAAGCCGCCGTTTCGCTCGCTAGCCGTCCGCATTCCGATCTCGGCAGCGGCGAACTCAATCTGCTTGCCGGACCGGCTGCGGCGCTGACCACCGCGGCAGTCGACAGGTTCTATTTCTACGATGCTCGGCTACGGGCCGCACAAAATGTCGGCGACGCGAAGATGAAGATGCAACTCCTCAGTCACTGCGTCATCGATTTCCCGCGCCGCGACGAAGCGCGCATCCCGCTGTTCCAATCCGCGGTCGCCGCGCAGTCCAACGAATATGCGCTGGGGGTCATGGAGCCTCTCTTCCAGACGCAGTTCTTGCGGACGTATGTGCCCGAGCGCGGCCCAGCCGGAGCCGAAGAAGAACAGATCATCAGCTCGGGCGACGAGGAAGATGCGATCGACGAATCTAGCGCGCCGGCAACCGCCGCGGCAAGACTTTCGCGCGTGCAGCAGGCACAGGTTGCGCAAATGATCGGTGACACGATGATCCGTCTCAACCGCCTCGTGGACGCAGTCTCCTACTACCAGACCGCGCGGCAACTCGGGACCACCGCCGCTGTCCGGAAAACGCTCTACCGCAAAATCACTGACGTAAAAGCATCGCTGCGAATCCAGCAGCAAAACGCCGCACGTCAGCCGATTCTGCATGAACCGCTCGAACAGGACCGCGTCGTTCGGCCTCAACTCATCGCGCGCCTGACTCCCGCGCCGAACGCTACAACTTCGAAAGGAGGCATGAAGCCATGAAGCGCTTCTTCATCCTTTCCGGTATCACCCTGGCCTGCGCCGCAATTGGCTGGATAACGCATCTCGCCGCCGCGCCTGCGCCGCCGCTGCTCTCGAAATATGTGCCCGCGGGACCGCTCGTCTATCTGGAGACAAAGGATTTCTCCGCGCTGCTCAGCGATTGGACTTCTTCTCCCCAAAAGAAGCAGTGGCTCACAAGCGACAACTACGAAGTCTTTTCGCGTTCGCGCCTCTTCCTGCGACTGAAAGGCGCCAGCGACCAGTTCGCCGCCGCTGCTGGACTTCCGCCCGACATGAACTTCCTCTCCCAAGTTGCCGGCGAACGCAGCGTTTTCGCGCTTTACGATATCGGCAACCTGCAGTTTCTCTACATAACGTGCCTGCCGTCGGCCAAGTCCGTGCAGACCACGTTGTGGCAAACGCGCTCGAATTTTGAGCCGCGCAGCGCCGGGGGCGTGAACTTCTATCTGCGCCGCGATCCTCAATCACAGCGGGAAGTCGCGTTCGCGGTCTCGGGAGACTACTTGCTGCTCTCGACGCGGGAAGATCTGATGGCCGGCGCGCTGCAACTGATGGCGGGCAAGCAGGACCGCACCGTCGAGAGTGAACAGTGGTGGGCGCAAGCGACCGCAGCCGCCGGACAAGCCGGCGATCTCCGCATGGTGCTCAACCTTGAAGAACTCGTTCCCAACGGCTACTTCCGCACTTATTGGGTGCAGCAGAATATCACCGACCTGAAGCGATATTCTGCATCCGTCTCCGATCTGTTCCGCTCCAGCAAGCAATATCGGGAAGAGCGCGTCCTGATCAGGAAAGAAGAGCCGAAGCAAGCGTCTTCGTCCGATGGCGCAGCGGCTGCGGCCGAAGTGGTACGCCTCGTGCCCGGCGACGCGGGTGTGTACGAGTCTGAGGCAAGCCCGACGTCCGACGCCAGCTTTGCTTTGCTTGAAACCAAGCTCCTGGCACCGCATTTGGGCCCGGCGCCAGCGCCGCAGGTCGCGCCGCAGGGGCAACTCACTTCGGGCGAACAAGGCAGCGGCTCCGATCTCGAAACGCGCACTGACCTGGCCCCCGCCGAGGGCCCTGCTGCTCAACCATCGGTCTCTGCTCTGAAAGAGCTGCTCGACAAAACTCCTCTGCTGGCATCCCTTCAGGTGCAATCGACTACGCCCGACCAGGCAGGCGTGTTCATCCGGATTCACTCTGCTGTTCTGTTGGTCGCAGGAACAGAGTGGAACCAAGACGCCGTCCACTCCGCGCTCACGGATTTCGTTCGTCCCGGTCTCACCGCCAGCCAGCTCGGTGTCCGGTGGCAACAGAAGTCGGGATACCAGGAACTTGAAGGCTTGTGGCCGTTGGTCGCCTCGGTTCGCGGCAAATACCTATTGGTCAGCGACGATCCTGCGTTGGCGGAAGCCATCCTCGCAAATTTCAGCCGTAAGTCCGACCGCAAGCCTGCCGATCTGCTCGCCGGATTCAATCATCAGCAGGAGCGTGCCGACTTTGCGCTCTTCTCGACGGTCGTCGACCGGCCTAACGCAACTGTTGTCAACGCCGAGAACCGCAGAGGCGAGCCGCAGTTCTTCTCCAATAACATGGCCAGCCTCAGCGCAACGTTAGCCGCAGTTTCGGGCGAGAAGATCGAGGTCCGCTCCGAAGGAAACAATGAACGGCAGACCGTGATTTACGAATGGGCTCAATAAGGCATATCACGCTGCTCGCGTGTGCGTTGCTGCTGGCGCTGCTTCCGTCAAGCGGGCGCGATGGGCCCGCTGCGTCTGATCGCGCCAAAGACGCGGAGTCGAGCCTGTTTGCGCAATCCGCTGAAGAAACGCTGAACCGCGATTTCCCGAGCCGCGACATTTCTTTCCTCTTGCTCGACGCTCACACCGGCTACGTGCTCACGTCACGTTGGGAACGCATCGACTCGCCTATTCCGCTGGGTTCGCTCGTGAAACCCTTTACCGCGCTGGCCTATGGCGAGCGGCACGATTTCCACTATCCTGCGCACATCTGTCGTGGAACCGCGACCGGATGCTGGCGGCCTCGCGGGCACGGTGAAATCGGACTCACTTCGGCGATCGCCTACTCCTGCAACTCGTACTTCCGCCTGCTCACCGCGAACCTGACCGCGGCGGACGTCGCGCTGATTGCGGGGCGCTTCGAAATCGAGCCTCCGTACCGCGATGCCACCGGTCCCGCGCTTGCCGGAATTGGCAGCCGCTGGCGAATCTCTCCCCCTCGCATGGCGCGAGCCTACCTTGAACTCCTTCGCCGAGGCAAGCAGCCCGGGGTTCGCGAAATTCTCGCGGGAATGGTGCAGTCGGCGCAGCACGGAACCGGCGCCGAAGTGGACCACGCTCTTCCGTTCCCGGATGCGCTCGTAAAGACCGGCACCGCGCCCTGTACGCACTCGCCGAGCGCACCTGGCGACGGTTTTGCGATGGTACTCACTCCCGCCGATCAGCCCCAGATACTGCTGATGGTCCGGGTCCACGGAGTTCCCGGGGCGCAAGCGGCGAAGGCTGCCGGCCAGATGTTGCGCCGGATCGAAGGCAGGTTCAAGGATTAATCTTCAAGGAATGACCTATGGCCGCTAGATTGCGCATGAGGACCCCCGTTCATTTCGCTCGCGGATCAGTTCCACGCGGATTCGGGAAGCCGGTCTTCGCGTTCGCCATCGCTCTGATTTTCATCTCGTCCTGTTCACTCGGTTTTGCGCAAGTTCCGCCACCCAACTCGGAGGTGGCGAACGTCCGCATCGGCGTTCTTGGCCTCTTTCATTCGCGCCAACTCACGATCAGTCCGCCTCAGGGGCATGCGCTCGTTGTGTGCGCTGGCGACGAACGCATTGTATTGGAGCACACTTCCGGCGTGCACACTGCCAACGTCGTGCTCAATGGAAGCGAGATAGTTCTGCGATCGGGAACGCGGACTGTGCGCGCACACGGTCTCACGATTGCGGGACGCAAGAACGAACCCGTAGATTTTGTTCTCGCCGTTCCAGGGAAGATCGCTCGCCACTACCGCGGCACACTCGAGATTCGGCAATCCGCTGGGCATCTGCTCGCCATCGTGACCATGGACCGTGAGACCGCCGTCGCTTCCATCGTGGCCGCCGAGAACACGACCGAAACGCCATTCGAGGCACTTAGAGCACAAGCGGTCGCCACTCGCTCGTACCTTGTCGCCAGCCACGGACGCCATTCCGATTTCGATTTCTGCGACACTAGCCATTGTCAGTTCCTGCGCGAGCCTCCTGCGCCAGGCACATCCGCCGCGCATGCCGTCGAAGCTACGCGCGATATGGTTCTCGCCCACCAATCCAAACCGTTCGCCGCTATGTACACGCGGAGCTGCGCGGGACGCACGCACACGCCAGCGGAATTAGGCCTCCCCGAGGCCGCGTATCCTTATTACCCCGTCGAGTGCAAGCATTGCCGCGAGCATCCGGTGCGCTGGTCGAGTCACATTTCCGCCGAAGATGCGGCAACGCTCCGCAGTTCCAACGAACCCGCTCGCCTTCGCGCTGCACGCCACCTCGGCTGGAACACGATTCCCAGCAACGATTTCATCGTGAAAAAGGAAAACGATCAGATATTGGTGGAAGGGATCGGACAGGGCCACGGCATCGGCCTATGCCAGTCGGGAGCGAAAGCGATGGCCGCCGACGGAGCCGATTTCCGCCAGATTCTCAGCCACTATTACCCGAACACCACCATCATCAGCATTCACGCGGAGTCCGATCCGTTTTCGCAACAACGCTAGACTATTTGGCCCATTCTTGCACGTCAATTTGTAGTAGAGAGTCGGTTCTGTTCCCAGAGTCTTGCTTCCACTTGCTTTCGTGATGCTCGATGCTTGTGATGGAGATGGCGGGGCTGCTGATTTGGAGGTTGGTCGCCCTATATAAGGCAACCGAGGGCACAGAAGACGGAACCAAGCGTTTCTATATCTTCCACACCATCGAGCGCGACCCAACTGTCACTGGAACCGTGTGCGGCGTGCAATCCGTAAAGAGCGCGCCGCTCAGTAGGTCATCCGACGACGAAGTTCAGAACCGCCCAGAAAATCCAGGCGGCCCTGACTGTCGAGGTACCTGTGGATATCAAACTGCACCGGCACAGCGAAGCAACCGTTCTGTTTTGAGGTCAACGACGGCGAGTTGTTCGCGTTCGCCGGGCTGTGGGAGCGGTGGAAAGATCCGAGTGGCAACTGGATCAAGAACTGCTCGATCCTTACAACTACACCGAATGCTGTTACCTCAGCAGTCCATGACCGTATGCCAGTCATTCTTGACCGAGCCGATTACGATCTACGGCTAGATCCGGGCTTCACAGACGTGACTGCGGCATCCGAGCTGTTGAAGCCGGTGACGCACGGTTGATGCGCTGCTATCCGGTGAGCACGCGCATCAATCACGCGGCAAACGATGTCGCTGAATGCTGTGTGCCTGCGGACGTTGTCCAGAGTCAGGCGCGGCTGTTCTAGCATCACCACCAGCCCGGCGCGGGGCGTGAGCGACCAAAGACTCGACGCCCCCGGTAAGGCTCTCAGTAGTTAGCAGCCTGCATAATCAAGTGATCGACGATGCGGTGCGCTTCGTCGATGTGATGTAGGGCGCGATCCCGAAGACCCCGCACGGACGGGTCATCTTCTTCCCGGGCGATGTCATTGTGAGCTTTATCCAGCAGTTCGACGGCACGGTGAAAGCGGCCGGCGCGGTTCATGTGTGCATCGACCGGAGGATGGTCGTTCAGATTCTTGCCGTCGTCAATCGAAGCCCGCTTAATTTCGTCGATGGCTCTGTCGATCTCGCCAATGGCGCGCTCTTCTTCCTTGTCCATGTGATGGGTTGCAGCCAAGTTCTCCAAGTGAGCGCGGGCGTGCCGCAGATCGGTAAGCGCGTGCAGGTATGCCGGATGCCTTCCCGGTTCGTCGGCAAAGCTCAGGGCAGCGCAGACAGCAACAAGAAATACCAATAACGTGCAATATCGTGCTGTTTTCATGGTTTCCTCTGGAAGCCTTTCGGCGGAATGAACTCCCTCAACCCGAAACTAGAAGTCTGAGCTCGAATTCTATCGACCCTTCCAGGCACAAGGAAGTTACTGCAGTACAAGTCCTGGAATCACAAGCCGCTGGTCAGGCTGAGAAGGATCGGTCGATTGTGATGACACCTTCCTAACGCTGCTAGCGCTGCCTCGAAGCGTTGGACCTCTTTCCGTTCCCGTTCTCTTCTTAACTGCTGGACTACTCCAGACATGTGTGTCGTTGAGACCCCCGGCGAAATGATAGCAGGGACTCCGGTCGAAATTTGGCTTATAGCCGAAACGAGGGTTCTTGTGTTTGCCGAAGACCTCTTGCAGAAGCTCTGAAGCGCCGTCAGCGACTTTCGGCTGATCGCGGACATCGCCCGAAGTCGCCCACTGCCACAGGGCCGATCAATCACTCTACACGCGCCAAACATCTCTTTAAGAAATCGAAGAGAAATGGAGAGAACGTGAACAACACCTACCCAAGCCCGCGATGCAGTACCGCGCGTAATGGTGCGGCACCGGAAACCTTGAAACGAATAACTCCGCGGCCGCGCCGCTAATCGACTCGGCCTAGATATTTGTCCAGCCACGCGAGGACATTTTGAATAAGTTCGGCCCGACGCTCGGTGACATCGTGCGCAGTGTCAAATTCCACGTGGCGTTTGTCGGCGGGTGGAGTGCCGAACATTTTGAATAAAGGATCCTGAGCCGTGTCCACGGAGAAGACGGAATCAAAACGGCCATTCACCATCATCACCGGCTTCTTGAGGCGCGTGGCGAAATCGGCCTGATCGCCACCGGCGGGCGGCGGGTAAAGGAAGTAGCCGCCGTCGAGGACGACCACCGCTTTGGGCCGATCTTGCGCAAGCGCCGTAAAACTTACTCCTTCGCATTGCAGTAAGGGCACATTTGATGCGCGCGATGTACAAATTCCTCTCCCGTCCCGATTTCGGCTACTACCTCGACCTGGTCGTCGGAGAAGGGGTGCCTTGGCTTCTCTGGGTCTTGGGGCCAGTAGCAGAAGGGAAAGTGCGAATTTGGTCCCGCGGGGTCGCAAGCATGACTTCAAGGATGCCGAGCGGCTGGCAGATAACACTTAGGCCCGCAATGGCGTCTACCTTGAAAAGAGAAGAAGTGTCAAAATGCCTACATTCCTTACCTCCAAAAGGAGGCCAACCATGGAGGCTCGCCTTTGCACCACGAATCGACGGAAAGCTCCCGTTGCCACCGGTCTTCTGTTGTTATTCCTATTCGGGCCAGCGCGATCTCTCGCACATGACGAGTGGTATCGCGGCCTGGACTTGGAGTCTGGCCTGGCTGACTCCGGCCTTGTGCTCGTCGGGCGCGTGATCGATGTAAGCGATACTAAGCTTGGCGTGGGAGGCAAGGGCGAGCGCTCTCTGCTGCAATACAAATTCGAACCAGTCTTCGTACTCAAGGGGGTATTCTCGCGCGAATCGCTGTTGCTCACCAGCGATGACCTCGGCACGCAACAATTCACCGACGCGGCGCCTATCGAGCCAGGGCAGTTGCGCCTGCTCGTCCTGGGGCATTCGTTCGCGGGATACGCGATGAGTCGAGAAGCTCCCAGCCTTGATCAAGCAATACCTCCGCTCCGTGATCCCAACGATGAGTTGCTTGCGACCGTCAAGATCCTGCTTGCGGTCAATCATAGTTCGGATCGCGCTAAGAAGGTCGCTCTGCTTCTGGACGGTCTCCGAAAACAAACAGGCGCCTCGGCCATTCCACTGCTCGTGGCAGTAGAGCGCCGCTCGCTGCTCGCCGCGCAGACCTCCGGCGCAGTCGGGAGCATTGCTCCGCTCTTGAGCGATCCTTCGCCCGCCGTGCGCGAGCAAGCGGCAAAAACCCTCTACTCTTTGCTTAAAGCGGACTACTTAGACCAACCCAAGTTCCGTGAAGCTGCGGTGAACGCACTTGCGACATCGATTGCGAGACCGGACTCGAGTTTCGCTCCTCGCGTCGCTGCGCTCGAAGCCCTCGGTGCCGCAGGACCTCAGGCCTTGGAGAACAAGGCAGTGAAAACCCACCTTGACCTTGACCCGGCCACCACTTTCGCGGAACAAGGCGCCCGGCTGCACGCCATTGGCGATCTCAAGGTGCCTGGCAAATCGGGTCCGGTGCTGACTCTCCTCAAGCAGCTGCCCTTGGATGCCCCGCCCGAAATTCAGAATGGAGCGGAGTGGGCCGCGGCGCGATTGGATCCCTCCGAGGGCGTCAAGGAAGTGACCCTCAGGATCCGAAACAAGTACGACGCAGGGCTCCCCGTCGTAACCGAGATAAATTTGCTTGGCGACCTGCCACCCGCAGAAGCCGCTCCTGTGCTGGTCGACGCTGCGAAACTCACTTTGAACCACGACGAGCGGCAGGAGCTCGTTTCAGCCTGCAACAAGGTCGCCAACGCTCAGCTGGTGGCGACACTCGCCACCATGCTCGTCCCGACTCAGCAGGACATCTGGTGGTATGCAGTGGACGCGCTCATAAAAATCGACACCGACGACGCCGCAAAAGCGCTTCAACCTCATCTGCTCCAGGAAACGAACCTACAGCGTAAATTAGAGATCGCTGAGTTTCTGGGCCGCCACGGAATTCGCGACGGTTATCCCTATGCGATCGAGCATATGTCCGAGCCCTATCTCCGCGAGCAGGCCATTTCGGCACTGGCTGCGATTCGCGAGCCTCGCGCCGTGGAGGAACTTCGCAAAATCCTCGAGACGAGCAACGATATTGGCTGGGACAGCGCGGCGGTACGCGCTCTAGGCGCGCTCGGGGCTTCCGATTTTGCGCCCCAGTTCTTGGAAATGGCGCGAAACACCGGAAACCCACTCGGCCCTTCGGCGCTCATCGCCCTCGGCGACCTTCATGAAGCCAGGGCCCTTGAGATTTCGCGAGCCGGCTTCGCTTCACGAAACCCGGAGAGATTGGCGGCCAGCGCTCGCGCCGCAGGCAAGCTCGTTGCGCTGCCCGGCGTAAGCGCTGGCGACATACGCGATCAGCTTTCCACACTGCTCGCGGATCGAGGTGCGTGGCAGCCAGCGCGCCTCGCGGCACTCAATTCGCTCCTGGGCTTGAATGATCCGCGCCTCGATGGCGCCCTGGCTCTGGCGGTGCGCGACTCTGGCCTCGAGGGCAGCGACCTCCTCAACAAGATCGAAGAACAGTTGTGCAAACGAAAAGTGAGTCTCAACTTGCCTTAAGCGACGATTCCCTCGATCGACCTGTGCGCGCTTTTCTACCAAACAACGAGAAATGCGGTCCGCCTTGCGGCGAACTAGTGCCCGATTTTCTGCTGGTTAGGGTTGCGGCCCGAAGTGTCCCTGGCCAGATCGTCCAGAATGCCCCACAGAAATCGTTGATTATCCTGAGCGTAGCGAGCTGGCAGTCTCCGGAGAATTTGTGAAGTGATTGATTCCGTGGGGCGCAACAAGCTCGACGTTCTCCGCCGATGCAATGAGTAGTCCGATTTGAAAGAATTCGTGAGGCGAACGTCGAGCGATAAACCGAACGTCCTCGAAATCCTGACTTGACTTCTTGCAGGTAGCGCATTCTTTGAGTTGCGAATCCCAAAAGTTGTGAACCCAAAGATCAGCCCGTCGGAATGACACTCGTGGACAAGATCGTTTTCTACTTATTACCCTCCGGCAGACTCCAGGCAAACAGAACCCCGCCGCCACTGGTCAAAACATATTGCCGATGGTCTAGTTCATACGTGATCGGAGAACTCGCGATCTGGCCGCCAGTACCAGCGTGCCACAGAGTTGTGCCATCGCTGGTATCGAGAGCAAGAGCGTTGCCGCTGGAGTCGCCAGTGAACGTGACGCCTGAATCGGTTGTCAACACTCCGGCAGAAGCTCCTTCCCCAATATCGTGGCGCCAGCGAATTTTCCCCGTCTGGTAGTCGATGGCTTTGATGATGCCTTGGCCCCAGAGTCCGTAATCTGCGCCAGCCCAGCCATAGGCACCGTCTGCGGGCTTGGCGAAATACAGGGAGTAACTTTCGCGCGCGGAAACGATAAACAGTCCGCTCTTGGGATCGAAACTTGGAGAACGGAAGTTGGTCATGCCGCTTTCATCGGGCGCGATCAGGCGTCCGTCAGGCGCCGGTTCTTTGTCCGGATTCGGAATCGGGCGGCCCTCCTTATCGATGCCCAACGTCCAGTTCACCGGGCCAAACGGCGCAGTCAGAAGGCTTCTGCCGTTGGTTCGATCGAGCACGAAGAAGTAGCCGTTACGCGAGGCCTGCATCAGCAGCTTACTCGGCTCTCCGTGGAAGTCGGCGTCGACCATGACTGGGACTTCGATGGCATCCCAATCGTGCGTGTCATGCGGAGAAGGCTGGAAGGCCCAGACGAGTTTTCCGGTATCGGGGTTCAGGGCTGCGATGGTGCACGTATAGAGGTCGTCCCCGGGACGCGTCTTGCCGTTCAACACCGGCGTCGGATTGCCCGTGCCGGTAAAGACCAGATTCAGATCGGGGTCGTAAGTTCCGGTCAACCAGATGGTGCCACCCGTGGTCGCGTTCGGGGTACCGGCGGGAGGAGTCGTGTTCCATTGCCATTGCGTCTTGCCTGTCTCGGGATCAATTGACCGTATGTACGCGTCTAGATTGTCTAAATCTCCGCCTACCCCGAGGATCACGTGATCGCGTACCACCAGCGGCGCCATGGTTGTCCAATATCCCTTCTTGATGTCGCCGACCACTACATCCCAGCGGACTTTGCCGTTTTTCGCTTCGAGCGAAATCAGGTGTGCATCGGGAGTGGAGAAGTACAGCCACTGTTTGTACATGGCGACCCCACGATTCCCCAGGTGCATGCCTGCATTTGGCTGGTATGTGTAGTGCCAGATCTGGTGACCGGTACGGGCATCGACCGCCCAAACGTTGTCCGGCACGGTGAAATACAGCACGCCGTCGACCAACAGCGGGGAGGATTTGATGAGTGCATCCTGGTTGGTTTGAAACGCCCAAGCGAGAGCCAGAGATGCAACGTTCTGGGGAGTGATTTGGGTGAGTCGACTGTGTCGTCGGCCCGAATAGTCGCCGTGGTAGCTCGGCCAGGAGTCGGACGGCGGGTTTGCAATGATGGCAGGATCGAGCCCCTGTGACCGAAGCCGGCCCGGGAAAAAGAACAACAAGGCGGCGGTACACAATATCGTTTTCGTTGAAAGAGATTTCATATTTCCTATCGCAACGTTTGCAGGTAGGCCATCAGGTTATGGATATCGTCGTCGGTGTATTTTTCGAATTGCCCAATATGAGCGTCCGAGGGGGAGTCGATTTTGTAATCGACTGCGCGGATCGGCCAGGACTTGGACCATCCTTCGGAATCAGTCATTGCCACGTGGAACTCATCTTTATAGGTGAGCGTTCCTGTGAAAGTTTCGCCGGATTTGGTGATGACTGTGAGCTTTGCCTTCGCATTCTGGGGATAGAGCATCTGCATTTCGAGTTCCAGGCCTTCGCGTCGCGTGGCAATCCCAGCCAGATCGCCGGTGGGGGAATGGCAAGATGAGCATTTTCCAGGTCCATTGAAATACGCTTTGCCTTGCTCAACGTTGCCAGTTTGCAAATCGGCAACGTCGACGCCGCGGCGGCCGCCCGGCTTGGCATTCAATTGCTTGGTTTGGTCGCGAATGAAGGCAATAACATCGTTGACCTGCGGGATGGTAAGTCCGGGAAATGGAGGCATGCCTTTCTCGACCCGCCCGTCGTGCACCACCGCTCGAATTTTGTCTCCCCTGACGTCCCGCGCCACCAGACGAGAACGCGTTAGGTCGGGACCGGATTCGCCGCCAGCAGCATCGCGTCCGTGACAGAAGGAGCAGTTGCGGGCAAAAAGCAGCTGGCCGCGCCCTGGTGCAGGCAGAGACGTTGATTTGGCTGACTGCGCTGGCGCCGGAGAAACACCTAGCAGTAGCGCAGAAATCAGCAACGTCGTTGGTAGACTGAACGCACCGAAACCCACCATCGATGAAAACCTCCAGGCAGGAATGTTCATCCTCGAGCCAACGTCAAGGGCATTCCATATTAACCAAGGGCATTCCATGTTAACAAAGGGAGCAATCTCGGCATGGACGGCCGAACGCCGGAAGCAGGAACTCGACACCAGAAGATTCCGGGCTCTGCTCCACGTCATCCGCCGCCAGGTCCCTGGCTCCGATGAGGCGCGCAGCGGTTTCCATTACTTCCAGACCAACCGACACCATATGCGCTATCCCCAGTTCCACGCCCAAGGCTTCTGTACTTCCATGGGCGTTGTCGAGGCTGGATGCGAGCCGGCCGTTGGCCCCCGTCTCAAACTCGCCGGTAGGCACTGGACCGTTCCAGGCTCCAATGCCATCATCGCTCTCCGCTGCCCAAAACTCAGTGGTCGTTTTCAAGACTTCTGGGAGTGCAGACCAGAACGCAGGGCCGCCTGATTCATCACTTTCTTGGCGTGCACCCCATTCCGATTTTCGAAGGCTTCTTTGAAACAGCGCCGAATCGGCGCGTAATTTCCGGCGTATAATCCTTTTCGCGCGTAAGGGCGCTGCCGGTCCGCGGAAAGGGATTTTCCCACCTCCTGTAACCAAGTGATTCGTTGGACCTTCTTTCAGCCCGTTATGCGGACGCCGGGCAAATTTGAAAGGAGGCCATGTGCCAACTAATCCCGAAGTTGTCCGCCTGAATCTCGAATACTACCGCAAACAAGCCAAAGCACTGCTGAAATCCGCCAAAGCAGGCGACCCAAAAGCTCTGCACCGCCTGCGTGTTTATTCTGCCAAACTCACTCAAGAACCTGCTTTGCACGATTCACAGCTCACCGTCGCCCGCGAACAAGGATTCCCCACCTGGCTGCGTTTCAGGACATTTATTGTCGAATCAAACCTGAATTTTCAGGAACTGGTTGCGGCCTTCATCGACGCTGCCACATCTGATTCCAAACGTGCGGAGAACATCCTCTCTGCACATCCTAAAATCGCCGGCGCCGGATTTTACGTAGCTCTCGTATTGGGCAACCACGAACTGGTAGACCGGGTGCTCGTTGATACGCCCTCGCTGGCCAATGCTAAGAGCGGTCCACAAAACTGCGAGCCGCTTATCTACTCATGTTTCTCCCGCTACGCGAACAGCAGATCAAACCGCGCCCCAGACCTGGTCGAAACCGCCCGAGTCCTGCTGCGCCACGGTGCTGATCCCAATACCTCCTTTCTTCCCGAGGATTTACCCAACAATCCGCTGTCCTGCCTCTACGCTGCCACCGGACTCAACAACAACGCCGATCTCGGCCGGGCGCTCCTGGAAGCCGGAGCCAATCCAAACGACAACGAATCTCTTTATCACTCCACCGAGCATCCCGACCTTACCTGCATGAAGCTGCTGCTGCGCCACGGCGCAAAACCCAATGGCGCAAATGCGCTCAAACACATGCTGGATCGCGAGGACGCGGAAGGACTGCAACTTCTTTTGGACGCTGGCGCAGATCCTAACCAAACCAACGAACGCGGCGATACCGCGCTTCATTGGGCGGTTTGGCGGGGACGAAGCGTAAAGATCAATTCCACTTTGCTCGACCACGGGGCAGACATAAATGCGCAGCGAAAAGATGGGCGTACTGCGTACGCTCTTGCGATTCTGGCCGGACGAGAGGAGGTCGCCGAATTGTTGAAGTTGCGCGGAACAAACACGGATTTGACTGCGCTCGATCAGTTTGTCAGCGCCTCCATCAACGCTGGGCAAAATCAGGTTCTAGCTCCGCCTGACGTTAAGGCTCTGCTGGAATATGAAAACCTCATTCCGCACTTGGCCTCGGTTCACAACACAGCGGCCGTTCGCGCACTGCTGGCCGCGGGCCAGCCGATCGATTCCCGTGGAGAGCACGGCGGCACCGCTTTGCACTGGGCTTGCTGGAAGGGATACGCCGATCTGGCAAAACTACTAATCGATCAGCATGCATCTCTTGATATCAGAGACCGGTCCTTCGATGCGCCGCCTTCTGGCTGGCTGCATCATGGAACGCAAAGCTGCGGAGAACCGGATGGAGACTACGCCGAAGTCGCTCGACTACTGATCGCCGCTGGCGCACCGATGGAAGGCTGCAACTTACCCACCGGCAACGCGGAAGTGGATGCGGTTTTGCGCGAGCACAAACTGATCGAATAGGGTGAAGCCGGTTGTTCATGCCGTGACAATCGCTTCACTAGCCCAAGGGACCGCATAGCAATTCATGCCGGTTACCGGTAGCGGAGTGTGCACGATGAAAAGCGCGAGGAAGTCGCGTGTGGGTGGTCGGCAATCTGGAACTTATCACGAAAGCAGAGTCGTCGGATCCCAGGGGCCGCGTCTAATTAAGTTTGCGCCGAGAGTTTCATTTCAGGGAGGGCCATGATTGCATATAACTGTGGGCATTTTACGCTCGGGTGACGGCTGGACCTTCAAAAGTCAGGTAAAGGAAAGAATGAACAATTGTTCAACGCGATCTGCAGTTCTGTTTGTAATGGCAATCCTCCTTGCAGTATCCGCTATGGGCCAAATCAAGGCCGAGCCGCAGACATCAGAATCGATCGGTGGCCGGTGGGTAGGCGAATATCACCTCGACGGAAAAGCCACGTACATTTCACTGACCTTCAAAGTTGCAAAGGATAGCGTTAGCGGAGAAATGATCTCTCCGTTGGAGGACAACCCAGAGCACGAACCGTTTACCGCGCTTAGCCTTGACGGCAACCGCATCCGCTTCCAAGCGCAGCCGTCCAATGGATCGACGATCTTTGAGGGCAACGTCGAAGGCGGTTGGATCAGGGGAAACGCAACGCGGGAGAACTCGAGCGGGAGTTTTGAGCTGATACATCTGGTTCGCATCGATCCGAACCTTTTCAACAACTATGTCGGAGATTACAAGACCGATCAGGGTCGTTTCATCATCGTCGGGCGTACCCTGGCATCGCTCTACTATTTCGACGAGCTCTCAGGCCGCACCGGGCCTCTGCTGGCAATCTCCGAAACAGACTTTTTCAGCGGACCTTCAAACGGCGTCTCGTATCCCGTCGATGCGAGGGTGAACTTCCAGAAAGACAGCGGCGCGATCTCAGCCGTAACCTTCAGTCTCGGTGGCGCTCGCGCCGTTTCGGCCAAGAAGGTGAACCTCTACAACATCGAGGACGACATTACTTTTCAAAATGGCAAGGTTAAGCTTTCCGGACAGCTGAAGATCCCAATCACGGCTGGTCCTTATCCGGCAGTAGTCATGCTGGCTGGATCGAATGCGCAGAGCAGATATGGACAGGACTGCATTCTGGGTTTTAACGCCGACTTTCTGGCGCGGCTTGGGTTCGCGGTGCTCTCGTACGACAAGCGCGGCACCGGCAAGTCCACGGGTGAACGCGAAGACATCGGACTTGATGGTGATGCGCTAGCAGGAATCGAGATGCTGCGCCAGCGCAAGGATATCGATCCAAAGCGTATCGGCATTTGGGGACTCAGTGAGGGTAGCATGATCGCTCCCCAGGTCGCGGCGCAGACCCGCATCGCATTCATCGTTAATGTGTCGGGCGACGTTGTGCGGGGAGATCAACAAGAGATTGACCGGGTCGAGTTGCAATTGCGTGCGGATGGGTTTCCTGAAGACCAGATTCGCGAGGCGGTGGCGTTCCAGCGGCTCAAATTCGATTACGCTCTCACTGGCCAGGACTGGGAACAGTACTTGGCCGCTTACAACAAATATAAAGACCGGAAATGGTTTCCCGATCCTTATGTTGGCCCGCCCTCGTCGAAGGATGATTCCGCGTTCGAAGAGTGGCGCACGGGAGCAAGTAGTCTCTCGCCCGGAGATTATTGGGCGAAATACAAAAACCCGGCGCTGTTTTTCTACGGTGAGTTTGAAACCTATAGCAAGCCCAGTTCTGACATTGCTCTTCTGAAGGAAGCGATGAAGAAAGCCGGGAACACTCACTACGCCATTGCCATCATCCCAGGGGCTGAGCACACCATGCGGCAAGCGAAAACCGGCGGACCGCGGGAGCTGCCTTATCTAAATCGCTTTGTTCCCGCTTATTTTGACACCTTGCGCGATTGGTTAAGGAAGACTGCGATGGTGGGATCCGATACAGCAATTCCGAGGAGATGATCGCTGTGCGATGGCGCACCTACCAGTGGGCGTCGTAATCCTTGTCGGTATGGGCCTTCCCTGTTGGGCAACGGTAACCATAGGCCGCGGCGCACTTCCACGAACGACAAGTCCAAGTCTCGGATTGCGATAACCGCTCTGTTGCCACGATTGGCGATGACAGATTCCGGTTGGACATTGGTGCACGCTGATAAATCTAGCGTTCCTCGGAGATGGCAGGACCACTGGAGGGCTCTGGAAACCGAGCGGTCGATCTGGGCGGTGTTAAGGAGGAAGCGCGGCGAGTACCGAGAAATCGTCTGAACTCGCGCATGAAATCCTGGGCTTCCAGGCGCAAAGCATTTCTGGCTGTTCTACGACTACGGGACCGTACAACCCATCTCAAAAATGCATCGAGTCCCCGAAGCCTAATTCTGACCGTCTCGCTTTTGTAGTTCAACTTCCGGATTGCTCGTCAGAACGAAGCCGCTGGCGCGAAGCTCTATTGACTCTTACTTAGCCGTCTGTAGTATTCAGCAACCGAATCCTGGTACCCCGGCGGAACGGAGTACGGCCTCCCGGTTCGGGCTTGAGGCGAGATTCCGTCATGCTGTAACTGAAGCTCGAGCCGGTCCAGCGAGCTGAGTATCTCTCGATGCATCTCCTCCACCATCGCGGGATTTCCAGGAAAGCGGCTTGGATCGAGATGTTGCATCTGCCGGGTCAGCTCCGCGATGTTTTTTGCGGCCTGTGGATCGTCCTTGACCCTCTGCCGAATCCGACTTAGCTCACGCATTCCCTGCCGATAATCGCCTTCTCCATCGGGAGGATTGCCTGAAACATCTGTGGGCGTAGACTGTTGCCGGAGTTGGCCATAATGGTTGTGACCGGTATTGATATTGTTCCAGATAGTGCCGTCAACGGAGCCTCCGCCATCGCGAACGTCACCACTCTGAACGCCACGGTTCCGGTTGCCGAGATCGCCAGTCAGAAGGTCCTGAGCGCTGCTTGCTCCAGACGGTGACTGCTGGTTTCGCCCAAGCTGACTGGAATTGAAGCCCTGATGCTGACCAGCCTGGCCAGATCCAACCTGACTGTTGCGCCTCCATTGGCTTTGCCTGTTCTGATCAGTTTGGCCGCTTTGGCCAGCTTGTCCATTCTGCCCGGCTCGCCTGTTGTCGCCTCTGGAGCGCGTCATGGATTCAATCTGATTTCGCAGCCGCTCTACCTCATCCATAAGCTCAGCTTGATCCTGTTCAGTGCTCTCCTCTTCCCGTTGCTTCGCCTGGCCCATCCCCTTGCTCGCCTGCTGGAGCTGCTGGCTCAATTTCGTGAGACCCTGGGCGATCTCGTCTTCAGCGCCCCTGGTGGTTGGATCGACACCACGCCGCAACCGGTCCGCCGTTCGTTGCATGCGATTGTCGAGATCTGAGTTGTCCATCTCTGTGAGCGCGTCGCGCAGGCTCTGGGCTACACCCGGTTGATTTGGAGCCATCTCCCTCGCGGCGCCGCGGATGTTCCTTTGCAAATCCGAAAGACCATCGGAAAGCTGCTGCCTGTCCTGCGCCAGCTGCGTGAGTTCGCGGCGTCGCGTCAGCATCGTGTTTAGATCGGTAAGGTTGGGAGCATTCTGACTGGCGAACTTGTTTATCCGGCCTGCCTGGATGATCTCTTCGTGCAAGAGCCGTTCGGCTGCACGCGCCAAAGAGTCGACTTTTTCCGAAGCAAACTGCTGCTGTGTGGCAGAGAGCAGATTCGAGGCTTGCCGCAATTGTTCCGCAGCGCGCTGCGCGTTCGTTCTATCGCGCGCAGGATCGCTGTTGTTCCTCAGGGTATTGATCGCTTGATGCAACCGGTTCAAGGCTTGCGCGATTTGCGGTTCTGACAATGAACCGAGGGAAGAACCCGAAGACGCACCGCCGCTCTGCTCACGCGCGGACTGCGAGCTGGGCGGGGTTTTGGAATCGGATTGGCTATCAGAGCTGGTTGCGCGGCCGGAGCTGTTTTGCGGCGAAGAGCTCTGCTGTTGGCTGGATTGTCTAGACTGCGACCCACTTGACCCCTGCTGGCCTTTTTCCGCGAGTTGCTCCATCTGGTGCTGCAACTGCTCGGCTTCACGGCGCAGCATCTCCTGTTCCCACCGTTGCTGGAAGGATTGCTGCGGATTCTGTTGCTGATTGGCAAGATCCAGTTGCCGCCTGGCCAACGCGTCGAGCTTCGCCAGAGTGTCCTCGATATCTTTTTCGTGCCGCTCGGCCGGAGTCGCGCTTTGCGCTGTCTCGTACTGGTTCTTGGCAGTATCCAGTTCCAGATCGAACAGGCTGGCCAAGTCGCGGCCTGCGTTACCTCCGCTTGCTCCTCCTCCCTGCTGCCCGAAGGCAACCTGGATATGGCGGAGGGTGGCTTCGGCGTGCAACAGGGCCTGCAAGGCTCTTTGTTCGAGCGGAATCGCATCTTTCCACTGCGTGGATAGGAGCCTGTCCGCCGCCGGGTCCATGGCGGAGCCAGCATCACGCATGTACTTATCAAAATCGGTGAATTCCTGGTTGGCTTCAGAGATGTCGCGGCTCTGCATGCGCACCGCGAGCGCATTCAACTGGTCGCGTAGCTTTTTCTGTGCCTGGGAAAGAAACCGGCCTTGGGCGGCCGCCCCACCGGGAGTTGCCGTTTTGTCATTCTGCTGATTCCACGTTGCCGCAATCAGTTCTTTCTCGCGCCTGGAAATCTCAGTCTGGTCGCTGCTCTGTCCGCCCCCTGCACTTGCTCCCGAGCCAGATTCCTGCGACTGAGAAAACTCACGCTCAAAGGGATCGACCTGGATGAACGAGATGTCGGTTTGGGCCTCGCTGTGGCCATCCCTGGCGGTCGCGTAGACGCTGACTAGATCGCCAGGGACAAGCTTGAAATCCTCTAGCGCCAGCGTGTAGGCACCGTCGGCGCTTTTTGCCTGAGGAACCTTCAGGAGGTTTACGTCGCAGACCGGACCACCATTTACCGAGTAGTGAAGGTGCATATCCTTCAATCCGAACTCGTCCGACCCTTTCACGCCCACAGCGACTTCTTCAACTGGGCTGGCGCGATAGTCGCCGCCGGGGCGCACGATGGCGATTTCGGGCGGCATCGCTTTATCGGTTGCGATCAAGTAATCCTCGGATAACCGCACAGATTGGCCTTCGTCGTTTGCAGCCAGATAATAGACGCCATCCTTTTCCATGTGGATGGAGCCCTGGTAAGTGTTGCGGGGTCCACCGGTGAGATGGATCGCCTGACCGCCATCCATTACAAGCTGCCCATCCTTCAAGGGTTGATCGGTCCTGACCTGGATGACGGCATCGGTTCCTTCGATGGCGCGTAGATCGCCCGAATGCTCCTCGGTCATCGGTTTCATGCCGGTCCAGGCTGGATAGTGATAGGTCGCCTGAATTTCTTTCACCGTCGGCAGGTCGACCGCGCGCATTGTATAGTGCGGTGAGACGAGTGGACCGGCAGTAACGTAATACTCCACATTCTCTGGGAGCCCGGCCAAAACAAACTGATAGGTCATGCCGGCTCCCGAACTGGGCGCGCGCTGCATAACCACCTGTTCCCATCCAGAGGCGCTCTGATAATGAGCAAAGAGCTGGGCCTTGGAGGGCTGCATGCCGGTGATGTGCGCGGTAATGAGCTGATCGCTGTTCCGCCGCACCGTCACGCTGCCTGGATTGATCGAGATAGAGTACAGCGGGGGTGCGTTCTTCTTGGGACCGGACCAAAGCAAGGATGATCCGTAGCCGAGATAACCCGGACCGGCGACGATCATCCAGATAAGCACGATGAGACAGGCCGCTCCTGCACCGCCGAGCGCAAAGAGGCGACGACCGCGCACCAGCATCGGCGGCTCAGCCCCCTGTACGTGCGTCAGGGTATCGGCGGCCAGCAGTTCCATAAATGGATGATTTTCCTGGCTCGCCCGCTCCTGATAAGTTGTCAAGCGCTGCCCTAGCCCGGCGCTGGCTAGCTCGGCATGACGCACTGCCTGGGCTTCGGTTAAACGCTTGAGAGGGAATGCGGCCCCGAATATGGCAGCGGCCGCGAGCGCGGCAAGAATCACCACGCGCGATAGCGAAATGCCGTGCACCGGAAAAGCGAGCTGATTGAGCAGGAGGACTAAGACGACGGTCACCAAGAGCGCGGTAGCCGTGAAGATGGCTGCGCCGCGCAGCCACGCTCCCAGCCGCATGCGGTGATGCAGCCGCGTGATGTAGGAGTTGAGCTCGTTACGGTAGCTCATGCTTCCTCCCGCTGCGTGCCCATATAGCGGCTAGCAACCGCTATCTCGGCGTTTGCAGCTGCCAATGCAACCAGCATAACGTACCACCAGAGCGATACAGGCTGAATTTTTTTGTCATCTGAAGGGGCGCTCGCCGTTTGCGGCACATGGTCACCCGAACTTCCGCTCCAGAGCTGCTGAAGATCGTTGGGCAGCGACTCTAAATTCGATTCGCGGCGGTCAGGATTCACGCCGATAACCGCGTCACGTCCATTGGCAAACCGGATCTGATAAAAGCCCGCGCGCGTAAGCTGAAAAGTCTGCGCGTTGCGCGCCTGGCTCAGCGAAAGCGGCCGCCGTCCCTCCGGATCGATCACTTCAAGGCTGGCAACGGTGCCCACCGGTACGCCCGCTGCACGCAGCTGGACGAAAGCATCCACCAGACTCGAGCCGCTGAGCGACTCGCTGCCGGAAAGGTGCCGCGCAATGCGGCCCACAAAGGCCACAAAGAGCGGATGTAACGGGAGGTCATTCGTCAGGTTTTCCATTCCCGACGCTAAAAGCAGCAAATGGCCTTCGCCAAGCTGCTTTTCGAGGAGGAGCGGTGTGCCGTCCGTGAGCCGTGCTGCCACGCGCGCCTGGGCTGGGTCTACGACTGCCGCGTAAAGCACTTTGACCTCAGACCAGCCGCCGTTATCGCGTCCGGGCTGCGCCTGCTCGAGCGCGGGATGGCTGAAGTCTACCTGGGCGACAGCCGCGGCATTGCCTGAGCGCGCATAGTTATGCGTATCCTGAACCTCGCCGCCCCATAACGGTATGGGCGCGTGCCGAGCGGCTCGTGTGCCGAGCACGATGAGTACATTGCCCCCTTTGAAGACATACGGAATCAGGGCGTGCTCAAAGAATGAGGGCAGGGCAGGGGTGTCGGAGAGCACCACGAAGGCGAACCGCGATGGGTCGACGTCGGTCGTCTGCTCCCGGGCCATGGATTGCAACACATACGACCCCTGTGCGGCTGCTGCCAACGCCGCCCCGAAGTACGTTCCCGAGCGCGTATCGCCAGCATCATGCACGAAGAGAACGCGCTCGGGGTCCGACCGTCGCACTGCGAAAATGCTCGTGTCATCGGCCGGGAATGCGTCTCTGCCTTCGATCGCCACAGCGCAACGGTTGAAGCCGTAGCCAACATCGAGCGGCGCAAAATCCACAGTCGCACGTCCGTTCGCCGGCACCTCCACCCTTCGCGTGGCAAGGGTCTTTCCGTTCACAATAAGCGAGACCGTCTTCCTCGCTGCCGGGGTGCCAAAGCCTACCACCACGGCGCGGACGCGCGAATGCCTGGGATCTCTCGGATCGGACAAGTCGGCCGGAGCTTCTATGCTTTCGACCGTCCAGTTGGGAACCGTAGGGCCTTGCGCGACAGGATGTAATATCAGCCTGGCATTGCCTGGCAAGACCATATCGGCAAAGTTGGCCGGCATGGCGCTGTGTTGCATGTCGCTGAAGAGCTCGACATCGATGGGCCCGTGCTCGGTTTCGGCAAGCGAGCGGACGGCTCGTGCAAGGTCGCTGAAGCTGGCGCGGCCGTCACCTGGCTGGATGCCCTCGAGAGCTGAGCGGAGCTGCGCGCCGTCGGTGATCGGCTGAGTCAGAATTTCAAGCTCTCCGCCGAGGGCCATGATCTGCGCCTTGTCCTCGGGGAGCTTTGCCTCGAGTGCAGCAAGGGCCTGCCGCATGGCGTCGGCAAACCGTGTGGCGGCTCGCATGCTGAATGAATTGTCGAGCACAATCAGGTGCGTGCGGCCGTTCGCATCGGCGGCGGAACGCCGCACAAAGGGATTGGCGAATGCAAGCACTAGCAGGAGCAATAATGCCGCGCGCAGCGCAAACAGGAGTCGATATTTGAGCCGCCGATGGCGGGTCGAGCTCTGTGTGCCACGCTCAAAGAACATGAGCGAGCTAACCGGGCTAGGCGTTGTGATATGACGACGCAGCAGATGCACAAAGACGGGTACGCCCAGCACCGCCAGGCCGGCAATAAACCATGGCGCAAGAAAGCCCATCAGTCACCTGCCTGCCGCAGCGTCAAGTATTCGCGCAGCGCCAAATCGAGAGGCTGAGTGGTAACAAGAAGGTGATAATCCATGCCTGCTGCGCGCGCACGAGAGCGAAGCTGTTCGACGTGGGCATCGATTTTGGTTCGATACGCGGTCTTCGTGTATTCGGGGATGACTTCAATCCTATGGTTGGTTTCGAGGTCGACCAGGATGGCTGACCCCTTCATTGCCGGTCGAATCTCCTGCGGATCAAGAACCTGAAAGAGGATCACTTCGTTGCCGCGGAAACGCAGTGACGCGATGTTGGCAATTATCGTCTCGGGCTTCTCATAGAAGTCCGAAATGACGATGGCGATACCTCGCCGATGCAGGGCATTGTGAAAGTGCTGGAGCGGCTTGGCAAAATCTGTCTGCGCGCGCGGGGTGGCTTGTTCCAGCCCTGCGAAGAGCCGCGCCAGCTGTCCCGGCCGCGTAGACGGCCGAATGTACTCGCGCACTTCCTCGTCGAAGACGATGAGCCCTGCCGCGTCGCGTTGATTGTGAATGGCGAGATAGAAGAGCGCCGCTGCAAGGTAGCGCGCGTAGTCTATTTTGCTGGGCGGACGGGAGGTGTATTGCATGGAGTTGCTGGCGTCGAGCAGGACCGTGAGCTGGCTGTTCGTCTCCCCGCGATAGCGTTTGAGATAGCAGCGTTCCGTGCGTGCGAAAAGATTCCAGTCCACGTGACGCAGGTCGTCTCCCGGCGTATAGGCGCGGTACTCGGCAAACTCCTGGCTGAAGCCAAACTCGGGAGAACGATGCAGGCCGGCGACGAAGCCGTCCACGACCGTTCTTGCTAGCAGATCGAGCGAGGATATGCCAGCCAGCACTTGGGGATCGAGGAAACGCTGCATCAACCCTCCCTCGGCCGCTGCACCTGGGCTACCAGTTGCTTGAGGATTTCGTCTGTGTCGATGCCATCGGATTCGGCGTGGAAATTAAGGATAATACGATGACGCAGCACAGGGATGGCGAGGGCTGTGATGTCGTCGTAGGTGACGTGATAGCGCTTGTGCGAAAGCGCCCGTGCCTTGGCAGCCAGCACAATAGATTGTGCGGCGCGCACGCTGGCGCCGTAGTTGGCATACTTCTTGATAAAGCCAGGCGCGGTCTCACTGTTAGGTCGCGTGGCGCGTACCAGACTCACTACGCAGCGCGAAATGGTCTCGGCGATGGGCACCATGCGCACCAGTTGTTGAAAGTCGAGCAGCTCTTCAGCCGAGGTCACGGCTGCTACCTTCGTCTCCCCTGTAGCTGTGGTGCGGTCGATGACTTTCAACTCGTCCTCGGCGCTCAGATCGTCAAGGAGCGAGTTGAAGAGGAAGCGATCCAGTTGTGCTTCGGGGAGCGGATAGGTGCCTTCGAGTTCAATCGGGTTTTGTGTTGCCAGCACAAAGAATGGCGCCGGCAGTCGATACAAGTGGCCGCGCACTGTGCAGGAGTGCTCCTGCATGGCTTCGAGCAGGGCGGATTGCGTTTTCGGAGGTGTGCGATTGATCTCGTCGGCCAGGATTATATTGCCGAAGATCGGCCCTTCGACGAAGGTCCATTTGCGATGTCCGGTCTCCAAATCCTCTTCGATAATGTCGGTACCTGTAATGTCGGACGGCATCAGGTCGGGCGTGAACTGGATGCGCCGGAAGGCAAGGCCGATCGCCTCCGCAATGGTTCGCACCATCAGGGTTTTGGCCGTGCCGGGCATGCCCGTCAAAAGACAGTGGCCGCCGACGAAGAGGGCGATCAGGATCTGGTCGAGCACCTCATCGTGGCCCACGATGACTGCGCGCACCTGCTCAAGGATCCGCTCGCGCACTGCGTGGAAGTGCTTAACACGCTGCTCGAGGAGCGCTGCGTCTTCATCCAATCGGGCAAAAGAAGCCATCGAAGTCCTTTCGCATTACTTGGGAGTTGTGGGCAATTGTTGCAACTGAAGAAGCAGCTTCTGCGCTGGGCGATAGCCCGGAGCAATTTCGAGCGCAGCCAAGACACACTCTTCAGCCTGGTCTTTTTTGCCGGCAGCGAAATATGCCTGTGCCAGGCTGAACTGCGCGCCGGCCTTGTCTACAGGATTGGATGCCGCGAGAGCGTTGTATTCGCGGATTGCACCATCGTATTGCTTCTCCTTATAGAGCAAGTCGCCCAGGCGATGGTGCAGCTCTTCGTCCTTTACCGGGTAGATGTAGTTGAGCCGCTCGAGCGTTGCCTCGGCTTCGTCGGTTTGTCCTCCGGACTCTTCGAGCGTAGCCAGGCGCTTTAGCATCTCCGGCATCCGGCCGCCCTGGTGCTCATACGCTGTCAGGATGGCGGCCTCCGCTTTCGAGTCGCCACGTGCTTTGTCTGCATCGGCTATGAATTCGTAGACATTCGTTTCGTTCACATATTCGGGATACATGGCGAGGACCGCCGGTGCATCCCTGAGCACCGTGTCGTATTGCTTCTCGTGCGCTGCTGAGGCGAGCAGCTTGAGCTTGTCGCGCCACTCGTCGAAATGTGCTGCTTCGACACCATACTTGTGGTCAATCCACGCGAGAAATTGCTGGTCGAAGTCTTCTGGCACGAGGCCCAGATTCTGCTGCACCACCTGGGGCGTGGTCAGCTGTTTCGCATAGGAGTGGACCATGGCGAGGAGTTTATCCTCGCCATGCTTCTCCTGAATGAACTCGCATATGGCTCCGGCCTGGAAATAGGAGACAATCACCTGCGAGGGATACTCGGGATAGACGAAGCCGCGGTCGAGCTGCGAGACCGGTAAGAGCCTCTTATCGCGGATGGCCACGAGAACATCAGGCGTGATGCGGTCGCTCCACTCCGGAGAGTGCTCGCCTTCCTCGTGCACAGCAAGGCCTTCAGTGAACCACCTGGGCACGCGATGATTTGTGGCCGTGAGGATGAATACATGGCTCATCTCATGCCAGAGTATGTCGCCCCAGTTGAAGTCGCCGGGCTTGCGCGCCGAGGGGCTATCCATGGCAATGACATCGCCAAAGGTGACACCGAGCGCACCCAGGCCCGGCATGCCCAGAGTGCGCACGGCAAAATCCTCGTGGTTGGGATAGACCTCGACCTGCACTGGACCGTGAAGCTTCATGCGATACTTTGTCTCGTAAGTAGCGAGAATCGCATGTAGCTCCGGCTGCATGTAAGGCCGAAGCAGCGCGGCTTCAGTCTTGTGAAGCTTCAAAATGGTTGCTCCGTCGCGAATGGTCTCGAAGTTCTTGTAGCTGTCGAGGAGACGCAGACTATTGACCGTGGCTGCATCCCGATATTCGTTGTTGTAGCTCAGCTCCAACTCCTGGCGCGGCTCGTCTTCTTTGCCCAGCCGCATGAGCTCGATGCCCAAGGCCGAATGCGCTGGCCAAAGGCGCGGGGCAGCTTCGATGGCCTTGCGATAGTAGGTCACCGCGTCCTCGTAGCGGTAATGCATCTCGAGCTGATGTGCCACCAGCACGTACCCTTCACCATAGTGAGGGTTGATCGCGGTAATTCTGGCCAACCATGCATCGGGAGCGCGGTCCGAGAGCAATTCGATAGCGGCGTGCGTCGCCATAGCGTCAAGTGCGTCGGCCCGGAGGGCAAGGGCCTTGTCAGCCTCGGCTGAAGCCGTATCGCGGTCATTGTTTTCAAGAGCGAGTTGCGCCATCAGTTCATGGACATCGGCGAGCCCGGGATTG
>Ga0209624_10000464_pt1 | contig 35745 bp, 25 predicted proteins | sample JacPinW_OM2H0_O1_FD_188565 | JGI IMG/M metagenome (GOLD analysis project Ga0209624, IMG submission 188565) | Forest soil microbial communities from Algoma, Ontario, Canada - Jack Pine, Ontario site 1_JW_OM2H0_O1 (SPAdes) (version 2) | ecosystem: Environmental > Terrestrial > Soil > Boreal...
GGGGAGGTCTTCACCGAGCGCAACCTGCTCCTGGCGTTGCTGCTGCCGTCAGCCGACAACATCGCCGAGTCGCTCGCGCTCTGGGTCTCGAGCAACCGGTCGGCATTCATCGTGCGTCTCAACGCAACAGCCGCCGCACTGGGTATGCATCACACGCACTTCGCCGATCCGAGTGGTCTCTGCCAGCGAGATTCCGGGACGCAGGGAGGCGTGGGCGATCAGGTAATTCTCGCGAAAATCCGGCAGCAAGCGCGCACCCAGCAGGGGCAGACAGATGATTCCTGCGACTCCGCTGATGAACACAATCGCCACGAGTGCGCGCGGCCGCTCATTCAGCCAGGTAATCGCACCCAACTGCCGGCGCTTCAAGTGCCCAAGAAAGGCCGCCTCGGACCTCGGATGTTGCCGCGCCATCACCAGCACGCACAAGGCCGGCGTCGCGCTCATCGCGACCAGCAAGGAGAGGCCGACGGCCAGCAGGAAGGCAATCGACAACGGACGGAAGAATGCGCCCTGCAATCCGGACATCATTAATATGGGCAGAAACGCCACCGCTACCGCGGCCGTTGCGTAGAACACGGGCCGTCGAACTTCGAGCGAAGCGCCGATGAACAGTTCATTCATGTCCACATTGCCCGTCACCATGCGCCGTCGACGCAATATGTTTTCGACATCGATGACGGCATCATCGACCACCACACCGAGCGCGACGACCAGGCCGCCCAGCGTCATCGTGTTCAGACTCATTCCCAGTGCTTCGAGGATCCAGACCGTGGTCAGCAGCGCGAGAGGAATCGCGCTGAATGACACCAGCGCTCCACGCCAATCGCGCAACGTAATCAGCAACAGCGCCACCACCAGCACGGCGCCTATCAATAGGGAGTTGCGCAGTTTCTCGATGGCGCTTTCGATAAAGCTTGCGGGCCGCAGCAGCGCTGGATGGTATAGAACGCCTTGCTTGGCCAGCGCCGGCGCAAGCGCATCGAGCCGCTCTTCCAGCGCGCGCGTGACATCGAGCGTATTCGCGCCGAACTGCGTCGAAGTTTCGATGAGGATGCCGGGACGACCTGCAATCAGAGCATCGCCAAAACGCGGCTGCGAGCCTTCACGCACTGTCGCCACGTCGCCCAGGCGCACCGGCACACCCTCGCGTGTACCCAGCACCGCGCCTGCCAGCGCATCGATGCTGGCGCCGGGCGCCTGCGCCTGGATCACGATGCGTTGCGTGGGCGTTTCAAGGTACCCTCCTCCGATCAATGCGGTTGCGCGTTTGGCCGTGGCCAAGACATCATCAAGAGTGAACCCGCTTGCCGCCAGCCTGGCTGGATCTAAATCGATCTGGCGCTCGTGCACTTCGCCCCCGAAAATCTGCGCTTGAGCCACCCCCGGGACGGCAAGAATCTGCGGCTTGACGATCCACTGCACGACATCCCGCAACTCGACCGCTGAAAGCCGATCACTGGTGTAGCCGAAGTGCACCAGGTACTCCATCGAGGAACTCAAAGGTGATAGCAGCGGAGCCCCGACACCCTGAGGCAGCGCCCCCGCGAACTCGGCCAATCGTTCAGTAACGACCTGACGCTGCCGATACGGATCGCCGCCGCGATCGAAGACCACTTGAATCGCCGACAGACCCTGGCTCGATGTCGACCTCACGGTCTTCACGTTCTCCGTGCCGGCCAGGAGTCCCTCGAGCGGCCGTGTCACCAGCGCTTCGACTTGAGTCGCATCAAGTCCCGGCGCCTCCGTCTGAATGAGCACGTGAGGAGGCGCAAAGTCCGGGAATACATCGAAGCGCGCCGAGACCACCGCTGCGGCGCCAAATACGGCAATAAGGCAAGCCAGCGCTGTGACAATGCGCGGATTGCCCAGCGAAGCGCGGACGATGGCGGCGAGCATGTCGGGCCCTAGTCGTCGTCATCCAGCGCATACACGCCAACGCCCTGCAGCGACCACAGTACACCGGCTCCGCGCACCACGATGTTGTCGTCATCATCCACGCCATCGACCAGCCAACCATCGCCATAGGGGACCAGCAAGGTCACTTTCACGGCTGCATAGCGCGCCCTGTCATCGCCCGCTTTTGCCATTAGTTGCTTGTAAACGTAGGCTCCGCTTTCGTCATAGAGAATGGCGTCGCGCGGCAGCAGCAGACCCGAACGCTGCGCCGTCAAAAGCGTCACCGGCACACGCGCTCCCGGACCGAAACCCGCGGGTGCGTTCTGAATTTCAAGCAACAGACCGACGCTTTGGGATTCGCTGCTTTGCTTCAAAGTGCCGAGAATGCGCCCGGGAACTTGGACGCCATCGACATCCAATAGAGCGTTGCCGGGCAACGCACCCAGGCTGTGGCGGCCCGGCAGATCGGCCCGCACCAGCAACTCATGTCCGCTCATGGCAGCGTCGAGGAGCTTTTGACGCGGGCCCGAGGGCAGCGCAATGAGCGGGCCCCAATGCAATGCCAGCCGCGCCATTGACAGATCCGCCCAGGCTTGCGCCTTTGCCTGCTCGGCCTGCGCAGCTTCGAGCATCTTGAGCGAGGCTCCTGCCCCTGCGTTGAACAAAGCGCGCACCCGTAACAATTCCGCGGATGCGGAATGCTCGGCCGAGGCAGCGGCCGTCGATTCGCCCATGTCGGACAACAGCGTGGTTGCATCCAGCACCACGCCCAGTGCGTCGAGGCGCTCCGGCGTCTTGGCCGCGACGGGCCGCGCGACAACGATGCCGACCGCCTGCTGCTGCTTATCGCTCAAGGTCGGCTGCGCCGCCTGCTTGCCGGCATCGGCGGGTTTGTCGTCATCATCGCCAAATGCAATGATCGAACTCGAGGTTGCGCACAATGCAATAGACAACGCAGCTGCGATCCAAGGCTTCACGATCGAAGGCTTCACGTTTCAGCCCCGAGTGCCAATTCCGGTCCCGACAAAGGCGTGCGCAGCACATCCTCGAGCTTATTGCGCGCTGCCTGCAACTGCGCTCGCATCTGCAGCACTTCAAGTTCTGTCTGGGCAACTATGATTTGCGCGCCCAGTTGCTCGAGAAGATCGGTTGCTCCCAAGCGCAGCGCCAGATCGGTATGCTGCAGTTGTCGACGCGCCGCAGCCAAACGGCGCTCGGCCGCGTTGCTGCTCTCGCGTGCGATATGTTCCTCACGCTCCGCCGCCGCTATTTCCCCGTAGATACCGGCCTGCAGCGCCAGCATTCGCCGGCCGGCGAGCTCGCGGCCGGCTTGCGCTTCCGCGATCTCACCGCGGTTATGGTTGAGCGGAATTGTAAAGCCGACGTCGAATGGAAATTTCGCGATGCCGTGATCCCAGTAATAACCGGGCGAGAGCGTGAACTGCGGGTACTGGCGAGCAACTGCCAGTTGAAGTTTGGCTTCCGCGGCTGCGTAGTCGCCGATCGCAGCCCCAAGATCGGTGCGCGAGAGTAGCGCCTGCTCGCGGGCCTCGCGCCGCCTGTCCTCGTCCACCGGCGGTGGCTCGCCCCACTCCGGCCACGTGAAACTCATCCCGTCGAGCGCTTGCGGCGGCATTCCCAACGCCCTCGCCGCTTCGGCTTGCGCAGCGCCGGCGAGAATATGCAATTGCGCCTGTTCCAGCTCGATTTCGATCCGCGCTTGCCGGCTGGTCAGCAATTCGGCAGGCGCGTCCTCTCCAAGTCCTACCCGCTGCTCCTCGAGCGCTATCAGGCGGTCTTGAGCCGCGGCAAGCCGATCCAGCAAACCAGCACGGCGGCGCACGCTCTCCCAGTCGGACAGCGCGGCAGCCAAGGCGCGGCGCACAGACCAGGCATGATCCATCAGCTGTAAGCGCGCACCGCTGGTGTCGAGCCGCGCAATCTCCAGGTCCAATCGGCGTCGTTCGCTCGAGCGCAAAAGCCAATCGAAGCTCACGCCGTAAAGCCATGGATGCGAATCATGGCGCGCGTATTCCGACTGCAGCGTGATGTCGGGATTGGGCCCCTGCGCGGCGCTGATCTCGCGCGACAGGGCTGCATTGACCTCGGCTTGAGCCACCGCGAGCTCCGGGTTTTGCTTCAACGCCAGAGCCAGCAGCTCTGCGCGATTCCATTCCCGCGCCGGACCGAGCCGGCGGGCGGCAAATTCCTCAACGCTGCGGTCCGGTTTGAGCGGCTGCGCTTGGTAGTGAGTGCAGCCGGAAACAGTTGCGGCTGCAAAACCTACGGCACAGCGCCACATGCGCACCCGCGACATTTTTCTAGTTCGACCCGCAACACTGCTCACGACTGACTATTCCTTGGTGCTGCGGGAAATCGTCCGCCGCGATCCGAGAATTTCTCCCGACGACGATCATACTCGTCCATCCACACACATAAAATCCGTCCCAGAAGTGGAGCAGTCGGACGCGGCACTGCGTCGTTTTCGGCGCTGTCGTCAAGTGCTAGAATCTCGCAATGCATGTGAATTTATGGACTGCGGCAGCGCTTTCGATGGCTTTTGCCGCAGCCGGGGTCGTTTGTTCTGCGCAGCCGGTCGATCCTCCAAAACGCCCCGAGGGGATATGGAAAGCAGCCGTGCCGCCGAAGGCGATGAAGGGTGAATTTGATAATCTTGATCCGCTCGGCGTAGTGGCTGGGGCAAGAATAGCCGCCGACTGTTCGCTCAACTGGATTGATCCGGATGACGGCAGGCTCTATTGCTTTGCAAGCGGCACGTCGCTTGAATTCTTCCTGGATCAGCCGCAGGTCAACATTCAGCGGGCGCGGGCGGCCTGGCGAAGATTGACGCGTCAGCGACAGTGAGTGGTGCGGAACCGGCGGCGCAACCACTGCGTCGCCGATTCCGACCACGGCCGTAGGACCCTTGTCAGAAGAAAAGAATGCCGCCGAGCGCGTAATCCTTTTCAGTCGCCGAGTTCCCGTTCCACGCTTCCGCCTTGGTATCCATAGCCTCGCCCACCAGCGTGACGTTCTTGGTCAAGCTGTAGTACAAGCCGAGTACTCCGGACGAATTGCGCTTGAGCAGATTGTTGACGTTCTGCGTTGCGCGTTCATCATCCGCGAGCTTGAGTTCGGAAAGACCGTAGCTCAAACCGAGTTTCAGCTTGCCCAGTTTGTAGGTGCCTTGCACATAGCCGCCGTCGGACTTTCGGGTATCGCCCGACGCGGAATTCGCCAGGATGAACAGGCCGGTCGTTCCGACTCCCTTACCCGTATATCCGTACAACACTCCCTCAAAGCCGGCTACATCTACTTTGACGCCGCCATCAACCGCCGTACCGGTGAAGCTGGTTGCTATGCCTGCCGCGTTGTTCGCTGCGTCGAAAGCGGAATCGACTCGCAATTTCTGGGTAACGACGTCGATCCACACCTTGCCGTTCAAGGCATCGCTTTTTGGGTCTCCCCACGCGTAGGCGAGTCCAACTTGAATCTGCGGTGAGTTGTGACTCGAATAGTCGGTCGAGGTAAGGGCTCCTGGAGCGGGAGCCACCCCCGTATCAAGGGGCTGGAACACGCCTAACGATCCGCTGAAGCCATTAAAGGTCGGCGTGGTGTAGGTGATCTGCGGCTCCCAATCGGTATAGATATAGCCAATGCCGATGCGTCCGAGACTGGTATTGCCCGGCGCGGAATTGGCGCCGGCCGATCCAACCCCGAGCAAGGTCATGTCATCGAGGATGGCGTCCTTGCCGAAAAGGCCGATATCGCGTCCCATCTTGACCGTTCCCCAGCTGGCATCGCCGAAGGTGAAATACACTTGGCGTGCATCAATGCCGGGAGTGGCGAGTGCCGATGGCTGACCTGCTCCATTCACACCCGCGGCCGCCGAGCTGTTGATGCCGGGGTAGAACCCGACGGTCACGTCGATATCGAAATCAGCCTGCCGCGTGGTCGCGCTAAAAACGAGCGCAGCCGGCAGCAAGCCGTTGCGTATCGCGGCGGAATGATCGCCGGTACAGGCGAGTCCGCCGGTCACCGTGGTGCTGGTGCCCGGATTGTCGCACTGCGAACCTACGTAAAAGGCATTGACGTTGCCGGAGAAATCTATTTTCCAATCGCCCGCGTTGACGTCTATTCCGGCGACCGCGCGGGTCATTGGAACAATTAGGATCGCGGCGCTGGCCGCAATCGCAAGCTTGGTGCGCTTTTTCATGAAAAACTCCCCTCCGTTTCGTTTCTCGGTCGTGACGGTAAACGTCAAAGTCGATCGGCCTTCTTTCCCTTTTCGCGGCCGCGCCGAAGCGTCGGGCTAAGCCTGTTTTCAACATGTGCAAGAGACGTACCAATGGCGCAACGGCGTTGGGCGCGGCTGGCATTTGCAGCTCCGCATAAGCGATCGGAGCATGCCGCTTGGGTTTTGAAGCGAAAAAATGCGTACTCGAAGGCGCAGAAATCTGTCCGGCTGTCACGGCACAGAATCAGTTTTGTCGCACTCTGTGTTGAATTGGATACAGATCAGGAACGCAGCCACGGCTGCGCGGCTTGGATCCGCGTACTTCGCTATACGCTCGGGCTGCTTCATTTTTGAGGCACAAACTGTGGCGGATCAGAAACATCGCACGCGAAGCGACCTTGAGCGGGTGCCGCCACAGCGTGCAAGTATTTGATTGCGCAAGTTTCGGCCGATTTGGTGCGGGCTGGCACGCTAGCTGCTTGTATTTATATCCAATTGACACGGGAGAGCTCGATTCCATGAAGACCAGAGCGGCTGTTGCGTGGGAGGCGAATAAACCGCTGAGCATCGAGGAGGTTGACCTGGCGGGCCCGAAAGCTGGTGAGGTGTTGGTACGCATCGTCGCGACCGGGGTCTGCCACACGGATGCGTTCACTTTATCCGGCGCCGATCCCGAAGGGCTATTCCCGGTGATCCTGGGTCACGAGGGTGGTGGTGTCGTCGAGGAAGTCGGCGCCGGCGTCACCAGCGTTAAACCCGGTGATCATGTGATTCCGCTGTACACGCCGGAATGCGGCACCTGCGAATTCTGTCGGTCCGGAAAAACCAATTTGTGCCAACGAATTCGCGTGACTCAGGGCAAGGGCGTGATGCCGGACGGCACGTCGCGATTTTCGATCAAGGGCAAGCCGATATTGCACTACATGGGAACCAGCACGTTTTCCGAACACACCGTGCTTCCGGAAATCTCCGTGGCAAAGATCAATGCCACGGCGCCGTTGGAAAAGGTTTGCCTGCTCGGCTGCGGCATCACCACCGGCATTGGTGCCGTGCTGAATACGGCAAAGGTAACTCCGGGATCAACCGTGGCCGTATTTGGCCTCGGCGGCATTGGCTTGTCGGTGGTGCAAGGCGCGGTGATAGCGAAGGCATCTCGCATCATTGCGGTGGATCTGAACCCCAGCAAATGGACCATGGCCAAAGCGCTCGGCGCCACCGATTACGTCAACCCGAAGGACTACGACCGGCCGGTGCAACAGGTTATCGTCGATCTGACCAACGGTGGTGTCGACTATTCGTTCGAATGCATCGGCAATGTCCACGTGATGCGCTCGGCGCTGGAGTGTTGCCACAAGGGCTGGGGCGAATCGGTTATTATCGGCGTAGCGGGTGCCGGTCAAGAAATATCAACGCGCCCCTTCCAGTTGGTCACAGGGCGGGTCTGGCGGGGCTCCGCATTTGGCGGCGTCAAAGGCCGTTCACAATTGCCCGGCTACGTGGATCGGTACTTGTCCGGCGAGATCAAGATCGACGAGATGATCAGCGCGGTGTTGCCCTTGGAGAAGATCAACGATGCCTTCGAGTTGATGCACGAAGGCAAAGTGATCCGTTCGGTGATCAAGTATTGAATGCCGTGTCAGCGGCAGTACGAAAAACATTGGAGGAAGAATCATGGCAGTTTCAATTCATCCGTCGGTCGACAACGGCGTCAAGCAGGGATCGAAGGATTTTTCCGGCGGAACCCTGACCTGCAAATGCACGGACAAGCCGGTGAAGGTATCGGTCGGCGCGCAGACGGCGCACAACCACGTATGCGGTTGCACCCAGTGCTGGCGGCCCAAGGGTGTGCTGTTTTCGATGATCGCGGTGGTGTCGAAGGACAAAGTTAAAGTCACCCAAAATGGCGACAAGCTTGCTATCGTCGATCCTTCCAAGACCATTCAGCGTCATGCCTGCAAGGTTTGCGGCACCCACATGTTCGGCCGCATCGAAAATAGCAAGCACGCCTTCTACGGCCTGGATTTCGTCCATACGGAATTGTCTTCCGAGACCGGATGGTCGGCACCGGGATTCGCCGCCTTTGTTTCCTCCATCATCGAGGCGGGCGCGAATCCCGCGAACATGGATGCGGTGCGCGCCCGGCTCAAAGAGCTGCGTCTCGAACCGTATGACTGCTTGAGTCCGCCGCTAATGGACGCGCTGGCAACACACGCCGCAAAACTATCCGGCGTTCTGAAAGCCTGACGCCCGCTCTTGGTTGCCACGAGGACTCTTGGGGACCGCGAGGAGACGCTGCCGGCGAAGCGGCGTCTCCTCGCAAGCCTAAGCCGCTATTGTTCGAGAACGATATTGTGTTTGTGAATTTTGCGATAGAGCGTATTGCGGCTGATGCCCAACGCCTGCGCGGTGCGGCTGATGTTCCAGTGCATTCTTTCCAGTTCCCGCAGCAGCGCGGCGCACTCGGCTTCGCGCAGTGCGGCGGACGGCAATGCCATGGTGGGGCCGGGACTCGAATTGCCGGCGCTTAAGGGTGGAGTCGAGCGGGCGTCGGTGTGCAGAATCTCCTGGGGAAGATTCGACAGGCGAATGACGCCATCGCGGCACAGCGCGGAGGCAGTGCGCAGCGCGTTGCGCAGCTGGCGGATATTGCCGGGCCAGGCATAATCCAACAGCTTTTGAAAGGCATCTTCGGCAAGCTCTGCCGTTCCCTGGTCGGCGTTTTCTTCCTGTAGAAGTGTGCGGATCAAATCGGCCTTGTCTTCGCGATCGCGCAATAGCGGCAAGTGCAAAGTGATGCCGTTCAAGCGATAATAAAGATCCTCGCGAAACTCGCCGTTCTGAATCATCTGGCAAATGTCGCGATGCGTGGCGCTGATCACGTGCAGATTCACCGGGATGGGTTGATCGCTGCCGAGCGGCACGATTTCGCGCTCTTCGATGACGCGCAACAGGCGCGTCTGCAGCATCAGCGGCATATCGCCGATCTCGTCGAGGAACAAGGTTCCCCCATTGGATTGGAGGATCTTGCCGACCCGGCCCTCCTTGACCGCGCCGGTAAATGCGCCGCGCGTATAGCCGAACAATTCACTTTCGATCAGGCTCTCCGGAATGGCGGCGCAATTCACGGTCACCAGCGGCTTGTCGGACCATAGCCCGCTGTAGTGCAAGGCCCTTGCAAATGCTTCCTTGCCCGTTCCGGTCGCGCCCTGCAGCAGTATTGGCACCTGCTTCGCAAACAGCTGACGACCCACGGTGAGGTTCTTGCGCATTTGCGAATCTTCGCCGACGTAGTGTTGCAGGCGTCCGGGTTGCTTACCCTCCTCCGTATCGCTGCTCTGATTCGGCGCCGCCAGCTTCCAAGTGCGGGCAACGCGCTGCGCCGGTCCGCGCGCAATCGCAAAGAACCGCCGTCCATGCGCAAGATCGCGTACCGGCCAAATCGTGCTCGGCTCGAAGTGGGCGCGCCGCTCGAGCGTGCCGAAGTCGAATTGGAAGAACCTTTCAATCGATTCACCAACCATTGCCTTGCGCGACGAGCAGCCAAGCTGCAGAAGTGCGCTCTCATTCACGGCCAAGATGTGGCCGGAGCCATCCATTGCCACGAGCGCCTCATGCAGAAGCCCGACGAATTCAGGACGGCTGTGAAAACGCAGTATCCAAGACTGGCTGAACTCATTCAGAAAATTCCAGCGCGAGATCAGGTGCGTGGACATCAAGACAAGCGCCATCGTATGACGCTGAATCAAGCGGCTATCGTTCGAATTTGCGGTGGAGGCATCGAGCACCGCCATGATGGATCCGTGGGCGTCCAAAATGGGCGCACCTGAGCAGGACAATGCCAGATTGCAGCCGCGGAAATGTTCCTCCCGATGCACGGTCACGGGATATCCTTCGGCCAGACAGGTGCCGATGCCATTGGTCCCTTCGTGCCGTTCATCCCACAGCGAGCCGAGCGACAAACCAGCATGCCGAAACTCGCGCTGCAATGTCGGGTCGCTGATGGTCGACAGGACCACGCCTTGGGTATCGGACAAAATGACGGCGAAACCCGATCCGGCGATTTGTTCGTACAGGCTCTCCATTTCAGCGCGAGCCACCGGCAGCAGCTCACCCATTCGCTGCTGTAATTCCTTGAGCGCGTGCGAAGTGAGCACGGAACTTTGCCGCGGTGCCGCGGGTTCGAGGTGGTATTCCTGCAAACAGCGCTGCCAGGAGCGAGTCACGTGCGGCTCGATTCCTGCGGGTTGCAGACCGTTCTGGACAACGTGAATCACGCGCGACGCGTGGCTCGTAGCGAGATTGAGATTCGTCATCAGCTCCCCCCATCCATCCTTGCGGAACCGAAGCAACCCGCGGCTTCTTAAATAGCCACGTTGTGCTGCGCCTATAACGCCTTCTCATGTGCGAGGCTGGCCCTTTTGCGGTTAGGGCGCAATCTGCACCGCAGCATCTTATTTTATTGGCCGGCAGGTGTCCCAAATTTATAGGCAGGATCACCCGAATATTTTGACCGGACAAAGGCAAAGATTTTCCAGAGATCATCGGAATTCTTGATGATATCGCCAAAAGACGGCATCGGGCCGACGACGTTCTCACGACCCTTACGGGAGTACCCCTGCTTCTGCAGTTCGTCGCTGCCGAGCGTCACCAGCCGAAACAGCGTGTCATCGTCGCCGCCGTAAACCCAGATGTCATTCGTCAATGGGGGGCAGATCCCTCCGCCGCCGCCACCGCCATGACAGCCGCTGCAGGAGTACTGAAGCAATAGCTTGCCACCCTCGGCAACGATGTCGGCTTGAGTATCCTTGTAGGGGTTGGTCAAGGAGCCTTTCGGCGCTTTTGCAACCAAATCGGCCGGCGAAATCTTGGTGTAGTCCACAGCCGCAGGCGCATCGGCCCACACCGTTTCCAGGGTGCACAATGCGGCGGCGCCGGCGAAAACCGCGACGATCCCGGCAACTAGATAACCTCTGGTCACTGTCTCCTCCTAATCTTAATGTCCTTTAGCAGGCGCGCCGTCAGCTCGTTTTAGAGCCATCCGCGGCCGCTTCCTGCAGCATCTTGAGCACGGCCTCACTGTTGTTCGCCTGCGCAATGCTTAGGGCCGTGCGACCGTCTTCGCTGCGCGCATTGAGGTCGGCGCCCGACTTGAGCAGCAACACCACAATGCTCGAACGGTTGCCCGCCGCTGCGACCATCAGCGCGGTTACCCCGCCTTGATTCGTCGCGTTTACCTTTGCACCATGTTCGATCAGTGATGCCGCCAATTCCTTGGAACCGGAAATGGACGCAAGCATCAGCGGCGTGTAGCCGCCTTTGGCAACCGGCGCGTTGACGTCGGCGCCTGCCTCGAGAATTGCGCGGGCCGCATTGATCTTGGCGTTTTGGGCGGCAATGGCCAGCGGCGTCAGACCGTCCCGGTCGGTCGCATCGATTTTCGCGCCGTGCTTGAGCAACATCGTGATCAAAGCAGGATTGTCGCCCCAGGCAGCCCACATCAGAGGTGTCCAATCATTGCGGTCGGGCAGATTGGCATCACCCTTGTGATCAACCAGAAAGGTCGCGACCGGGACGAAGCCGAAACGTATGGCGCTGATCAGCGGTGTGAAGCCATCCCCGTCATGGGAGTTGACATCCGCGCGGTGAGCCAACAGATATCGCACTCGATCGATGTCATTGGCTACGATGGCATTGTTCAACTCATCGTCCGGATTGGCACCCTCGGCCAGCCATTTTTTCAGTTCGGCCATCCGGGTCGCACGCATCTTTGCAACTGCGGCGGCTGTTTCGGTGGCGGGTTTCGGCGGCTTGTAAGGCCCGTGCGAAGGCAAGTCGCCGGAGACGGTGCACTCTTGGCACTTGACCAGCGGCACGCCGAAGTCGGCCAGAATCCGCCCAATTTCGGCCGCATTCTGCGCGATTGCCTGCTCTACCGCCGCCTTGATATCCGGCCGGCCTCGCGGCACGGCGAGGGTCATGTCGAATTCCATCGGAACTTCATCTTCCAGCATGTTCACCGGTTGGATCGTCAACGGCGCATGCACGACTGTTTTGTAGTAGCCGGCCATGGGTCCCCACGCCGCAGCGACATCCAGGCTGCCGTCAATGACTTGCTGCACCTGGTGCGAGGGCTGGTTGTCCGCCACCAGATCGCCGTTGTGGCTCAGATAGTGAATCACCGTGTTGTCGATGACGTGGTGCTCGGCCAACGCCGTGCGAATGGCAGAGACTTGAAATACGCCGACGCGAAGGCTCTTCAGAGCCGGCGCATCCAGATTTTTTATATTGATGCCCTTGTCGCTGCGATACGCCAGGACAAAGGTCGAACGGTACAGCGGGGAAAGTACCTCGGCGCCTTCGGTGTCCGAGGCCATGTCCATCCAGAGGTCGCAATTGCCTTCGCTCAACGTCGTGCGCATGAGCCCGCGCTCGATCGAAGGCCGCCAGTAGTATTGAACTCCCGTACCCAAAGAGGCGCCTATCAGCTGCGCAATCTTGTTCTCGAATCCCTCGCCCTTCTGATTCGACAGCGGCATGTTGCCGGGGTCCGCACAAACGGTCAGTGATTTGAGCTGGGCACCCCATGCGGTGCCGCTCAGCGCCAACCAAACGAGCAGGCAAGCAGGCCGGGAAAAGATTGCGGTCTTCAACATTGCCATCTCCGAAAAGCGTGCTCAAAAGCTATTTTAAGCTCATAGATTGGACAGTAGCCGTCGGGAAGGTTTCACATGCGCAGTGAATTGTCGCCGCGCATGCAAAAAACCCGGTGGCTTTGACCACCGGGTTCATTTTTGAAGCCCAACCGTGCGTTAGTTTCCTACTTTGAATGTGTACAGCGTGCCCCCTTGCGGGATCAAGCTCAAGTTGGCGGCCTTGGTCATCGCGGTCGCGCCGATCGCGCCGAACTTGTCGTTCAAATCCAGTCCTGCCGTCACCGGCAGGCCGATCCAACCGCCGATACCGGACCACACGGAAACGTACTGCTTGCCCTTCACGGAGTACGTGATGGGATTGCCGATGATTCCGGAACCCAGTTTCCGGGACCAGATCACCTTGCCGCTGGTACGGTCAACCGCTCGGAAGTCGCCGCCGAGGCTGCCGTAGAACGCCAAGCCACCGGCGGTCACCAGCGCGCCGCCCCAATTCGGGTATTGGTCGGGAATTTCCCACTCGGTCTTACCTGTCACCACGTTGAACTTCTTGAACTTGCCGGTGACGCCCGGTTTTTCCGGATACATGTACACGTTGGCAAACACGTAAACAGTTCCCTGCTGGGTGTGCGATCGCTCCTGAGGTTCATCTTCCATGCACCAGTTGTTCGTCGGCACATAGAAATTGGTGGGATCGGTGGGGTCCACCGCCACCGGCTGCTGGTCCTTGCCGCCCATCGCGGATGGGCACGCCTGGGTGTTGACGCCGGCCTTGAGCGGCGAATGCTCAGGCACCTTGACGGGCCGCCCCGTTTTCAAATCGACTTTTTCCGCCCAGTTCGTGGTCACATACTTGTTCGCGCGCAACAGCGTGCCATCGACACGGTCCAGAACATACGCAAAGCCGTTGCGGTCGAAATGCACCAGGGTCTTGCGCATCTGGCCATCGACAGTCATGTCGACCAGCACGACTTCATTGACGCCGTCATAGTCCCACTGATCGAACGGGGTCATCTGATAAATCCACTCTGCTTCGCCGGTGTCGACGTTGCGTGCAAAGATGCTCATCGACCATTTGTTATCGAACTTGCCGCTGTTGCAATTCTCCTGCGTCAGCGGTTCGGCACAGCGATACTGGGGAGACCACAGACCGGGATTGCCCGTTCCGTAGTACACCAGGTGCAGCGCCGGGTCGTAGGCATACCAGCCCCATGCCGCGCCGCCGCCGCGCTTCCACTCATCGCCCGGGAAGGTATGCAGGCCTAGATCCTTGCCGAACTGCCCGTATTCCGGATGCTTCTTGTTGGTATTCTTGGTCATGCAAACATCGGCATCGCTGCCGGTGGAATGGCACTCCCACACCTTCTTGCCGTCGGCGAGGTTATAGGCGGTGACGCGGCCGCGAGCCGCAAATTCATCGCCGCCGAAGCCGATGATGACTTTGTCATTCGCGATAATCGGGGCCGGCGTGATGGTCTCGCCTTTGTCCGGAAAGGCGTGCTTGATGACCCAGAGCTCCTTGCCGGTAACGGCATCGAGGGCGATGACGTAGCCGTCCAAGGTGCCGAACACGAGCTTCCCGCCGGCATACGACAGGCCGCGATTCACCGTGTCGCAACAGGCGCGGGGTACGGCGGACTCATCTCGACCGCTGGTCTTGGTGTAATGCCACACCTGCGCGGGATGATCCGGGTCGGAAAGATCGAGGGCTTGGACGATGTTCGGCCAACCGCTTTCCATGAACATCATGGGCTTGCCGCCGACATCTTCGATGACCAGCGGCTGTCCTTCATGGCCGCGCAGCGTACCGCTCGACTGCGACCACACCATCTGCAGGTCTTTGACGTTGCTGGCGTTGATGCTCGTCAGCGTGCTGTAGCGAGTCAGATTCAGATTGCCCGCCGGGGCACCCCACTGATTCGGGTCTTTGAAGCGCTGGAATTGCTCGCTATCTGATGCGGCCATGGCGGCACCACACGTCATGGCGAGCGCTGCGATGGCGTAAAGTATTTTGACGCGACGTTTTGCTGTGAGCAATTTCATCTCAATTTCTCCTGCTGCGTGGGTCGGCGTATGCGTTGTCTTATCCTGCGTGCCATGCGGAAAGTGCTCTTTAGGGCCGCGATATGAAATAGCAATGCTTATGCCATCTTGCCCAATTATCAAAAGAAAATAGCCGTAGTGCATAAGGCGTTACAAATCAGGCATTTACGATTCCCGCGGAATTCCCTTGCGGCGCTGCGCGGTGGGAACTGTGTCATGTCCGTTACAGTGGAGCAGTTGCGATTGCGCCGTTACTGAGGCGCACTGCGGCATTTGACCTCGCACCCGCGAAATTCAGGCCTCGATCAGGCCGTGACGAATTGCGATCAGAGTGAGTTCCGACTGGTTCGCAGCGCAGAGTTTCTGCTTGATGTTGTAAAGATGCGTTCCGATGGTCGAAGCGGAGAGATTCAAATCCTGGGCGATGCGCTGCACGGTAGCGCCGCCGGCCAAGCGGATGAACACCTCGAATTCGCGCTCCGACAATCGCTCGACCGGCGATTTCGCGCCACCATCGAATTCGGCAAGGGCGAGCTTTTGTGCAAGGACAGGGTCCAGGTAGCGTCGGCCGGCCGCGACCGCCGTTACCGCCTCGATCAGTGCCTCCGGCGCGCTGCGTTTCGACAGGAATCCCAGCGCGCCCTCTTGCAGCGCGCGTCGCGCATGCATGGGATCGTCCTGCGCCGACAGAGTGAGCACCTGCGCATGCGGATCTCGTGCGCGAATCCGCCGCAGCGCCTCGAGGCCACCCATACCGGGCATGGCCAAGTCCATCACCACCACGTCGGGGTTAAGATCGAGATACATCCGGCACGCCGCTTCGCCCGATTCAGCCTCAGCGAGCACCTCAAGGTCCGCGACCGATTGCAGCAGCAGCCGAAATCCCATGCGCACGACGGCGTGATCATCGACCAGCAGCACACGGATCATGCGGGCAAACCCAAAGGAATATCGGCGGTGAGACGAACGCCGTGGCCACCGGCGCTGCCGATGCTGAAGACACCATCCAACTGCTGCACGCGGTCCTTCAGTCCGCGCAGCCCAAAATGCCCAGGCCGGGCCCAATCGTCAGAAAGTCCGCAGCCATCGTCGGTGACACTGACGATGATTCGAGCTGCGTCGCATTCCACGACAATTTCCACCTGCGAAGGCTGCGCATGGCGCAGCGCATTGATCAATCCCTCCTGGACCACCCGGTAAACAGTCAGAGTGATGCTCGGTCCCAAATCTTGCTTAAGTTGTTGGCGCAGGATCAGGGCAATCCCGGGGTGGCGCCGCTGCCAGTCGCGCACCAGACTTTCCAGTGTGCCGGCAAGCCCCAGCGTGTCCAACGACAGCGGCGTCAGCCTGGGAATCAGGCCATGCATGGCGTCGTACAATCGAGCCGCCTCCTCGGATATCAGGTGCGCCACGTTTCCAGTCTCCGGATCACGCTCATCCGTGCGACTCGCAATGGCGAGCGCAAGACTGCGGATTGCGGTGACCGATTGGCCAAATTCATCGTGCAGTTCGTGTGCGATGAGGCGCCTCTCCTCTTCGACGCGTTGGTCGGCAAGAGACGCCAACTCCCGCCGCTCCTCGAGCCGCGCCTCGGCCTCATGCGCCTTGCGCTCCGCCATCACCTTGTCTTGCACGGCCTGCGCCATGCGGTTGAAAGCCGTACCGATGGCGTGGGCTTCAGGTCCTTTCAGGGACGGCAGGCGAAATGCCAGATCCCCCTGCTGAATGCGCTCGAGACCCTGCGCGATGATGGGGAAGGGCTTGAGCGCGCGCGCCACCGACCAGAGCGCCAGGAAGTTGACCACCAGCAGCATGATCACGGCAATGGCACAAAGCCGCGCAATCTCGTCCCAGGCATCGAGCAGCGCACGCGAGGGTTGCGCCTCCACGATGAGCGATAGGCCGCCGCGCAGCTCGAAGATCTGCCGCGCGGCCTGCGGCGCCAGCAAGTGCGCAAACCACGCCGGCGCCTCGCGACCCGCCTTGTAAGTCGCCACCGGCGAGCGATACAGCACCTCGCCCGTGGGCGACTGCAGATAAACCTCGTTGGCGCGAACGCGGCCCAATTGCTGCAGGAATTGCAGGACCGCGTCGGGGCCGCCTACATTGGAATAAATCGCCGTAAGCCTGCCTAGGAACTGCGCTGCGACCCGATTGGCTGCCTCGATTTCCTCGCGGACGGAACCGCGCATGCTCTGAATCTCGGCCGCAATCAACACCAGAAGAAACGCGGCGCTGAGGCCGGTCACCACGAGATTCAAGCGTGTCCGCAGTCGCATTGGCTGCATGGTATAAGAAACTTAAGATGCATTGGCTGACGATTGTTTTTCCCATCGCCGTCGTTTTGGAAACGGCGACGCGTCTGTGGCTATCGTCGCGGCAAATCACGGCCGTGCGGGCGCATCGCAATGCGGTGCCTGAGATGTTCCGCGGGCAAATTGAGCTGGCCGATCAACAAAAAGCCGCCGACTACACCGTAGCCAGGGTGGCCTTGAACCGCCTGGCAACTCTATTCGAGGGAGTGCTCAAACTCCTGTTAACCCTTGGAGGCGGCATCGCCCTCGCCGATGCCCTCTGGCGGCACAGCGGTCTGCAAGAGCCTTGGCGCGGCGCTCTGATGGTGGGCAGCGTCTTTTTGGTGTTGCAGCTGGCGGCTCTGCCGTTCGCGCTTTGGAGGACCTTCAAGGTTGAGGCACGCTTCGGATTCAATCGGATGTCGGTCCCTTTGTTCGCACTGGATGTCGGCAAACAGCTGCTGCTGGCAGCCCTGCTCGGCGGCCCACTGCTGCTGATGGCACTCACTCTGATGGACCACGGCGGTACTTGGTGGTGGTTGTGGGCCTTTGGTCTGTGGCTGGTCTGGACCTTTGGTTTAACCTGGGCCGCGCCTCGGTTCATTGCGCCGCTGTTCAATAAATTCTCCCCGCTCGCCGATGGGGCGCTGAAGCAAAGGGTCGAGAGCCTGCTCGAACGGTGCGGATTTTCCGCGCGCGGCGGTGTGTACGTGATGGACGGATCGCTTCGCTCCGCCCACGGCAACGCGTATTTCACCGGCATCGGACGCAACAAGCGCATCGTGTTCTTCGATACCCTACTGGCGCGGATCGAGGCACCGGAGATCGAAGCCGTGCTCGCTCACGAACTCGGCCATTTCCGGCTGCATCATATCCGGCAGCGGTTGGCGGCAATGGTGTTCATGGGCCTGTGCGCCCTGGCGCTGTTGGCGTGGGCCGCGCGCCGGCCGGAACTTTACGGCGCTCTGGGCGTGCCTGTGCCCTCATCGGCGGCGGCGCTGCTGTTGTTCACCTTGGTGGTCCCGGTCTTTGTTTTCTTTACCACGCCCATCGCATCGTGGTGGTCGCGCCGGCAAGAGGCGGCAGCCGATGCGTTCGCTGCCGCGCACGCAGACGCAGGGAATCTCATTACGGCGCTGGTCAAGTTGTTTCGCGACAATGCGACCACCCTCACGCCCGACCGCATTCATTCGTCGTTTTTCGATTCCCATCCTCCCGCGGTCGAAAGGATTGCGCTCCTGAATGCGATGCGGACATGACGCGGATTGTTTGTATCGGTGAGTGCATGGTGGAGCTGCGCGCAGTCGGCGAGGACACCTTTGCGCGATCTTACGCAGGGGATGTCTACAACACCGCGGTGTATCTTAAGCGCTCACTCCCCGGCGCACAGGTGCAGTTCTTGACCGCCACCGGCGATGACGCAATGAGCGCGGCCATGCGTCGTACGTGGAATACGCAGGGGATCGACGATGCGCTGGCCTTTTCCGTGCAAGGCGGCTCGGTCGGCCTATATTTGATCGAAACCGACGCTTTGGGCGAGAGAAGTTTTCACTATTGGCGCGCGGATTCAGCCGCAAGGCGCTGGTTGGCGCTGCTGCAAGCTCGCGGCGAGTCGATATTGCGGGGCGCCGATATTCTTTACCTATCAGGAATCTCGCTCGCGATTTTAAGTCCTGATGAGCGACCCGCCGCCATCGAGTTGCTGCGGCAAATGCGGGCGCATGTCGGACGCATTGCATTCGATCCGAACGTGCGGCCTCGTCTGTGGCCGTCTGCGCAGGCCGCGGCGCAAACCATGCGGGCCGCCATGTCAGCTTGCGACATCGCACTGCCCAGCGCCGAGGACCTTGCTTGGCTGTTCCACGTCGATGAGCCGATGCGGCAAGTGGATCTATTGATGGAGATGGGCGTTTCCGAGGTGGCGCTGACTCTGGGAGCCGACGGCTGCGCCGTCGCCGGCGCCACGCTGCGCACGCAGTTGGCAGGAACAAAAGTTGATCGTGTGATCGACACGTCGGGAGCCGGAGATGCCTTCAACGGTGTGTACTTGGCGAATCGCCTTCAGGGGAATTCGCCGGAAAAAGCTGCGCAGGCGGCGCTGCTGGTGGCATCGCGCGTGGTCACGCACGCCGGTGCCGTCATTCCGGCATCGGTGTCGCATCCCGCAAACCCGATTGGCTGAAGAAAAGGTGAAATGTGAACATTCGAGAAATTGTGGGAATGGCGCCGGTGATTCCGGTTCTCACCGTAGGCGATCTTGCCCACGCTGTGCCCTTGGCACGCGCGCTGGTGGCGGGCGGGTTGCGCGTATTGGAAGTCACCTTGCGCACATCGGTTGCCATTGGCTGCATCGAAGCAATCCGCAAAGCCGTGCCCGAGGCCATCATCGGCGTCGGGACTCTCACAAAGGCGGTTGATTTTGCCGCAGCCGGTCGAGCGGGAGCTCAATTTGGCGTGACGCCGGGGCTGACACCTGAGCTGGCCGCCGCAGCACGAGGCGCGCGGTTCCCATTGTTGCCCGGCGTAATGACGCCGACTGAAGTGATTGCCGCGTGCGCGGCGGGTTTCAATGTATTGAAGCTCTTTCCCGCGCATCAAGCGGGCGGGGTCGCCATGTTGCGCGCGCTGGGCGCGCCGTTTCCCGACGTTTTATTCTGTCCGACCGGAGGCATTACGCGAGACAGCGCGCCGGACTATTTGGCGCTGCCCAACGTCGCTTCGGTCGGCGGATCTTGGGTCGCGCCCCCCGCGATGATCGATGCTAACGACTGGCAAGGCATCACGGCATTGGCACGCGATGCTGCCGGACTAAAGAAGAACTAAGTCCTTTCAGAATTTCGTGCGTACTCCCAATGTGTAAAACGAGCCCGGATAATAGACTGAATACGGTGCGTTCTCGAAGCCGAACACCGTGCGCAGCGGCGCGTTGGTGATATTGGAAGCCCCGAATGTAACTTGCGACACCAGACCGCCCCACGACGGCAAAGTGTAATCGGCCGACAGATCCAACTGACCGCGCGCGTCCGCGATCAGCGGCAACGGCAGGTTGTTCTGCGGCGCGGTCGCGGCAATCAGCTTGGAATTGTAAACATAGGTTACATGCACCGATACATTGTGGTTCTCATAGTAGCCACCCAGGTTGTATGTGTGGCCGGGAATTCCCGGCAAGTTCCCCAGTGCCACGCCCTGGCTGAACGACCTCGAGGTGATGTGCGTAAAGTTCGACGTGATGCCGAGACCTTGCAACACGATGTCCAAGGGCTGCACCCAAATCAACTCGATGCCCTTGAGCGAGGCCTGATCGATATTCACCGGTTGATTCACGGAGATAATCGTATTCTCTGTGATGCCGGTGCCGAGCTGGGTCGGTGAAAGTGTCGACAAAGGAATGCCCAGCGCGCTGAACGGCTCGGAAACCTGCTTAGTCTCAGTGAACCCGGTGAGCGCCTTATAGAAATAGTTGGCGCTGATGTAACCGGGTCCTCCGGTGTACCACTCGAGCCCGAGATCGGCGTTGTCCGAGAAATAGGGCTGTAAGTTCGGATTACCGGAATTCGCCACCTGAGCCGACGGGTCGCTGAAGGTGGTACCGGGCAGCAGCGAGTCAGGATTGGGCCGCGTCATCGAACGCGATCCGGCGAGCCTGAATATCACGGAATCGGTTATATGCGCGGCTACGTTGAAGGACGGCAAGAAGGCATCGTAAGGACTCGAGAGTTGATTTAAAATATTGGTTCCGCTGATGGTCACCAACTGACTCACGGTCTGGCGCGTATCGAAATAGCGGATGCCGGCGTTGTATGCCACGTCGTGGTCGAGGAACTTGCCCATGCCGTTGACTTCGATGTAGGCCCCGCCGGTTTTCTCATCGATGGTACCGGATGGCGTCGCCAACGCGGATGAACCCGAGTACGCGGCAAGAGCATTGTATAAGGCGAAATTCGATGCGCTTTCAATCTTCGGAATATTGAGCGATATGAATTGCGTGTATCCGGGATTTCCGGCACCGACGTGGTAGAAGTTGTTCGCAGGACCTCCGGTGAGAAAACCCGCCAGTGCGGCGTTGGTAATGGCACCCGTCGTGCAGGGGATGGAAACGCCATTCACCGTCGAGGCGGTGCCGTTGATGATGCAGGCCTGGTAGGTGGCGCTGCCATCGAGTGCGGTAATGCTGCGGAAGGAGTCGTCGTACGCAACGCCCGCCTTGACGTTGGCCTTCGCGTCGCCAATGGTCACGTCCCAATGAGTACCCTTATTGTCGACATTGCGGCTCACATTCTGAATGTTGACGCGATTCCATTGCCAACCGAGATTCGGGTCGTTTAGATTGGCGCTCGGCGAAATGGTCGGCACCGTGGTGCTTTCATTGTTCGTATAGTTGACGATGCTGCCCGTATCCAAGGGCGAGTTGAATAGAAAACTCGGCGCGGTGCGGAAGAATTTGCTCTCGTTGAAGTTTATCTGACCTTCGACTTTTACCTTGTCGCTGATGTCGTAGACGACACCGGGATTGAAGTTATAAAAACTCAAGCGTTCCTGGTAAGGGCGGGCCTCGAGGAAGAACTGCGCATTGTCGAAGGTTCCGCCCGTCACGACGTTATTGGCGTCCACCGTGACATTTTGCGGAATCATGAAATTCGAATTGCGCAAGGACCAATCCATGTCCAGGCGGTTGAAGTTATTTTCCTTGTAGCCGTAAAGCGAGTCGAAGTAAAACTTCAGGTTATCCAACGGGCGATATTCCAAAGACGCCAGCACCGAATAGCGATCCTTCGTGCCGCTCAAATATTCATCGCGGCCGAGTCGCGGCATGAGTGCATTGCTCAATTGCGGCAGCGTTATGTTGGGATTTTCCGCCGCCAAGAAGGCCGCGGTGACCGGCGTTCCCGCGACCAGTCCGCTGCCCGCATTGACCGGCACGGTTGCCGGGATCGAGAAGCCCAAGCCATTCTTGGTATTGCAGCCGGGTACATTGCATTGCGCAGCGCTCAAATTGGGCGTGGTCCAGCCGATCGATTCGAAGCCATCAGTCCGCACAAAGTTTTCCGAGGCGGATAGGCCGACCAAGGCGCCGAAAGTACCCCACGTATCGCTCACGATGAGAGCGCCCCGCGGACTCGCATGGTCGGAGGAAGTACCGTACTGCTCCTGAGCGTTCACAGCGATGTGCGGGCCAGGATTGTCGAATGGGCGCGCGTTGACGATGTTGACCGTACCGGCCACGCCGCCTTCCAGCAATTCCGCCGTCGGCGTCTTGTTGATGACGAACTTGGTGAACAGTTCCGTGGGAAACAGATCCAAATCGACTTCGCGGTTGGCGCTGCCTTGGTCGAGGGTACCGTCGGAGGCGATGGAAATCTGCGAGCCGTTGAGCAGCACCTTGGTAAAACTCGGACCTAGGCCGCGGATGGAAATCTGTACGCCCGACCCGTCCGCGTCGCGCGTCAGCAAGACACCCGGCGCACGGTTCAAGGCTTCAGCAATGTCGCTGTCGGAAAACTTTGCAACGTCCTCGGCAAAGATCGAATCCGTGAAATTCGTGGCGTCGCGCTTGGCGTTCGCCTCGTCGGTAAGACTCTTGCGCACGCCGGTGACGACGATCTCTGCAAGAGCCGAGTCCGATGTGGCGGGGGTTGTGTCGGCGGCCAGTAGCGGCGAGCTCGCCAGCGGCGCGGCAAGAGCGATTCCGGCAACCAGGGCCAAGGGAGTCAAGCGTCTGCCACGCAATAGGGCTTTAGCAGAAACGCTCAGTGAGGCGTGCACCGGTCGTAGACCAACAAAGGTATCTTTCATGTTTCCCCCAAGACTCAATCTATTTATCGGCAGCGCTACGGTTAAGCTCCACCCTTTAATGGTTGCGCTACCATATTAGCCGTTATTTCGGCTTTGGCAAACAATTTGTGGTTGCGCTACCATTTCGGTGAAATATCAGATGAAGGCGCGCCGGTCTCCCATGCGCCGCGGCGCCGGCCCCAAAAATTTACGTTCTTAACATTTCAAGACGCCGAAATCGGGCATAGAATGATAGCGCTACCGTATAGTTTCTAAACCAAGTATCTACCTACGCGCGGCAACCAGTTCATGTACATGGGGATTGATATAGGCACCTCAGCGGTGAAAGCGGCTGTCATCGACGCCAGCGGCAGCGTGGTCGATCAGGCCAGCTCGCCGCTCAATGTCTCTCGGCCGCACCCGCTGTGGTCGGAGCAAGATCCGGCTGAGTGGTGGTCGGCCACCAACAGCGCGGTGAGCGATCTACGTCTGCCGGTGCGCAAAGCGGTGCGCGCCATCGGCCTGTCCGGCCAAATGCACGGCGCAACCCTGCTCGACAAGCATCACCGCGCGTTGCGTCCGGCCATTTTGTGGAATGACGGCCGCAGTGCCCGGCAATGTCTGGACCTGGAGCGCGCCGTGCCGGACATGACTCAGATTACTGGAAACCGGGCTATGCCGGGATTCACCGCGCCCAAGCTGCTGTGGGTCCGGTTGCACGAGCCCGAGATCTTTGCGCAGACGGCAATGGTCCTGCTTCCCAAGGATTATGTGCGGCTGCGCATGACCGGCGAGGCAGCTTCGGACATGTCCGACAGTGCAGGTACGCTGTGGCTCAACGTCGCGCAGCGGCGTTGGTCGGATGCCATGCTCTCTGCAACCGGGCTCGGTATCTCGCACATGCCGAGACTATTCGAGGGTAATGAGATCACCGGCGAACTTCGCGCGGAACTCGCCGAAGCGTGGGGAATGCAGAAAGTTCCGGTTGTGGGTGGCGGTGGCGACAACGCCGCCGGCGCCATCGGAGTCGGTGTCGTGCGCCCCGGCGATGCGTTTTTATCGCTTGGCACTTCAGGAGTATTGTTTCTCGCCAATGACGGCTATCGGCCCAACCCCGCCGGCGGCGTGCACACTTTCTGTCACGCGGTACCCAAACACTGGCACCAAATGTCGGTGATCTTGAGCGCCGCCAGTTGCGTTGATTGGGCCGCGCGCCTCTGCGGCCTCGCCGGCGCGAGCGCCTTGTTCGATGCGGCCGAAGCCCGGAACTGTCCAACCGCCGGCGAGATCTTCCTGCCTTATTTGTCCGGGGAACGCACGCCGCACAACGACCCCAACGCGCAGGGCGTCCTGTTCGGGCTGACCCAGGAAAGTTCCACCGCCTGCGTTGCGCAGGCGGTGTTGGAAGGGGTCGCTTTCGCATTCCGCGACGGCATGGATGCGCTGCTCGCGAGCGGCGCGAAAATCGAGTCGATCTCCGTGATCGGCGGCGGTGCCCGTTCGGCATATTGGGGCAAGATCTTGAGTTCGGTTCTGCGCCGCCCCTTAACGTACCGCGACAGCGGCGCTGTCGGCCCTGCCTATGGTGCCGCCCGGCTGGCGCGCATGGGAGCAGAAAAGGCGAGCATTGAAGAGGTGTGCACTCCCCCGCCCATCTTGCACGTGGCCGAGCCCGCCGAGCGGCTTGTCGATCTGTACTCGCAGAAGTTCAGGCGCTATCGCTCTGTCTATCAAAACCTCAAAGGCATATTTTCGGAGACACCCCCTTGAAGCGCTCATATTTTGGCGACATCGCCCCCATCGCATTCGAAGGACCGCAATCCACGAATCCGCTGGCCTATCGTTATTACGACAAGCGCCGCGTCATCGGCGGTAAAACCATGGAAGAACATCTGCGCATGGCGGTGTGCTACTGGCATTCATTCAACTGGGATGGAACCGATGTTTTCGGCGCCGGCACGTTCCATCGGCCCTGGCTTGCCGGTGCGCTCGATCAAGCAGCGGCGGAGCACAAGCTCCATGAGGCATTCGAATTTTTTACCAGATTGGGTTTGCCCTACTTCTGCTTCCACGATGTCGACGTCATGGCTCAGGCGCAGACCATCCGCGAGCACGTGTCGAACTTCCTGCAAATCGTGGAAAGAATCGAGGAGAAAATGTCGTCCACGGGAATCAAGCTGCTATGGGGCACGGCCAACCTATTCAGCCATCCGCGCTACATGGCGGGCGGCGCCACGAATCCGGACCCCGATGTTTTCCGCTTTGCCGCCACCCAGGTGCGCCACTGCCTCGAGGCAACTCAGCGCCTTCATGGCGAAAACTATGTGCTGTGGGGCGGACGTGAAGGCTACGACACGCTGCTCAACACCAATCTGAAGCAAGAGAAGAACCAGCTCGGCCGATTCATATCCTTGGTGGTGGAACACAAACACAAGATTGGCTTCAAGGGCGCGATCTTGATCGAGCCTAAGCCCCATGAACCGACCAAGCATCAATACGACTTCGACGTGGAAACGATTTACGGATTCTTGAAACACTATGGATTGGAAAAGGAGGTCAAGGTCAATATTGAATCCAATCACGCCACGCTCTCCGGCCATAGCTTCGAGCACGAGATCGCGATGGCGGTTGACTTCGGCATCTTCGGTTCCATTGATATGAACCGCGGGGACCCGCAAAACGGCTGGGATACCGATCAATTTCCGAACGATATCCGCGAAATAACGCTGGCGCTGTACTACGTTCTCAAGGGCGGGGGCTTTACCAGCGGCGGCAACAACTTCGACGCCAAGATGCGCCGCCAAAGCATTGATCCGGTCGATCTGTTCTACGGACACATCGGCGCGGTCGACATCCTGGCCCGCGGTCTGATCAGCGCATCAGCCATGCTCGACGGCGACGCATTGAATGCCTTCGTGCAGCAGCGTTACGCGGCGTGGAATACCGTCTCCGCACGCGCCATGCTGGATGGCCGCACCTCTCTCGCGGCCATTGCGGACGCGGCTGTCGCCGATAACGTGACGCCCATTCCACACTCGGGTCGCCAGGAGTACTTGGAGAACGTGGTGAGCCGCTATACCTCGATGCTGACCTAACCGCGGGCGGATGCGGCCTCGAAGGCGGCGGCGATCGCGCCTCGCAACGGTTTGGGACGGAAATTTGAATCGTACGGGCACGGCCGCTTCGGCAATCCGTCAACCCGCAACGGATCGAAATGCTGCAGCCACGAGGCGCCGTCGCACATGCCCCAGACAAGCACGTCCTTGAGCCGCGGATAGGTGAACATGAGGTCCAGGTAGTTGCGGGCGTATTGAGCGACGGCGCGGTCGCGTTTCTGGACATCGGCGATGAGGCGCTGATCATTCACATCGAATTCCGTGATTAGCACGTCGTAGCCCATGCCCTGAACATCATCCATGAAGCGGCGCCAGGATTTCACCTGCGGCTGATCTTGTACCGTGATGTGCGACTGGACACCGAGCGCATCGACGGGAACTCCCCCGCGGCGAAAACCTTCCAAGAGTCTTAAGACCCCATCCCGATGCGCGTCGTTGACCGACTCCCAACTCATGTAGTCGTTGTAAACGAGTTGCGCGTCCGGCGCTGCGGCACGCGCCGTGTGGAAAGCCAGATCGAGCAGCGTTTGTGTGCCGCCAATGGCGCGGGAAAGCGCGGTCTGCGCCAACTCACCATTCTCGGGCAGCACCGCTTCATTCACGACATCGTAGCTTCTAATGCGCCCGAGATAGCGGCGGCAAACGGTAGTTACATGCGTTCGCAGCAGCCGTTCCGCCTCCGTCGCCGGCCTTACGCCAAAGTCATGGCTCTCGGCCCATGCAGGCATCCATTTGGGTCTCTGCCACAGAAGATTGTGGCCGCGCATGGCCATACCATGTGCTTGCGCGTAGTCAAGAATCCGATCGAAGCGGCTGAAATCGAAGCGCTCGCTATCAGGGCGTATGGCACGCCACTTGAGTTCAATTTCCGGCACCAAGAGCCCGCACTCGGCGGCCAACAGCGCCGCATAGCTCGGATCGTTGATCGACCCGGCAGTGCCGTCATTCACAGCAGAGCCGAATCTCATCCCCTTGGTACGAGCCAGCGCGTTGAGCGAGGTTACGGCTTCGGGCCGGGCGGGCACCGCAGCCGCCAACCCCAAGCCGAGGGTCATTGCCAAAGTATCGCGCCGCGAAACCATCGCCTTGTCAATCTCCGATGTGCAGTACCGCCGGCTTCAAGTCGACGGAATTGGGTCCTGTCAGGATGTCGAATGCACCGGGTTCGACCAGCCGCTGCATCTGCACGTTCCACATGCGGAAGGTCTCTGCGGTCAATAAAAACGCGACGGTTCTGGACTCGCCGGGCGCCAACGTGACGCGTTCAAAGGCTTTCAATTCCTTGATGGGCCGCGTGACGGAGCCGACCTGCTGATGTACGTACAACTGCACCGTCTCATCGCCGCTGCGCGCGCCGGTATTTCGCACAGCAACACTGACCCTGACCGAGCCGTTCAAACCGATGTGATCATCCGACAGCTGAGGCGCTCCGATCTCAAAGGAGGTGTAACTAAGTCCATAGCCAAAGGGAAACAGCGGCTCAACCGTGTCGAATAAATAGCCGCGGCGTGCCGACGGTTTGACGTTGTAGAACATCGGCAGCTGACCGACGCTTCGCGGGATGGTCACCGGCAACTTGCCGCCCGGATCGACATCGCCGAACAGCACATCGGCAACGGCGTTGCCGCCTTGTTCGCCAAGGTACCATCCTTCCAGCAGCGCATTGGCCTGTTCGGCAATCGCCACGGTGGACGCCGGACGCCCATTGATCAACACCACTGTGATCGGCTTGCCAAGCGCATGCAGCGCATCGAACAATGCCTGCTGCTGTCCGACCAGGTCCAAGCTGTCACGATCGCCCAAATGAGTCTTGGCCCAACCTTCGCGGCTGGTCTGCTCTGTGTCGCCGATGGCAAGCACGATCTGCTCGGCGTTGCGCGCAGTCGCGACGGCTTCCTCGATGAGACGATGATTTGCCTCGGGATCAGCGAGCTGCACATCGTCGGCCCACCAATCATCGTTGACGGTAATCTTGACGCCTTGAGCAAACAGCACTTTGGCGCGCGCGCCGACTTTGGCGCGGATGCCGTCTAGGATCGAGACGCTGGCCGGTGGTTGACCGTAGTAACCGCCAAGGCGCGCCACGGCGGCATTGGGTCCAATCACGGCAATCACAGGCCTTGTAGCACCTGTGCCGGCAAGCTGCAGCGGCAGCGTGCCGTCGTTTTTCAACAAGATCAGCGCGCGCTGAGCCGCCTTGAGCGCCAACCTGCGCGCCTCGAGATTGTTCGTCAGCGCAACCGCTGCGTCGGGATCGGCATAAGGATTTTCGAACAAGCCGGCGCGAAACTTCAGCGTCAGCAGGCGTCGCACAGCGGCGTCGATACGCGCTTCGGACACGCGCCCGTCGCGCACCTGCTGGGTCAATGTGGCATAGGCGCCGCCACTGGGAAGATCGATGTCCACACCCGCGGCGAGCGCAAGCCGCGCAGCCGCATCGGGGCCGGCGGCAATGTGGTGCAGACGCGCCAAGTCTTCGATGGCGTAGTAATCGCTTACCACGACACCGTCAAAGCCCCATTCGCCACGCAGCACCTTTTCAAGCAGCCAGGTGTTCGCGTGGCTCGGTACGCCGTCGATCTCGTTATAGGACGGCATCACCGCACTCACGCCGGTGCGCGAGATGACCTTTTCGAACGGTGGAAAAAAGAATTCACGCAACGTGCGCTCCGAATACGGCGCGGGACCGACGTTGGTGCCGCTTTCCGGCTGGCCATGACCGGTAATGTGTTTTAGCGTTGCAAACACTTTTCCGGGCTGCAGCGTCCGCGCCTTGTCCTCGCCCTGCAGTCCCTGCACGGCGGCGACACCCATCTCGCCGACCAGAAAGGGGTCTTCGCCAAACGTCTCCTCGATGCGGCCCCACCGCGGGTCCCGCGCTACATCGACCACGGGGGTGAGCGCCAAACTGACTCCGCGCGCGCGGATTTCACGCGCGGTAACGACATTTACTGCGCGCACCAGCGCGAGGTCCCAACTCGAAGCCAGGGCGATGGCCTGCGGAAAGCTGCTGGCGCCCAGCGCAGCGTAGCCATGCAAGCCCTCCTCGTGGAACATAATGGGAATGCCGAGCCGGGTGCCCTGCATGGCAAATCGTTGCAGGGCGTTCACGAGCCGAATCGTGCCGCGCACATCGCGCCCCGGCACGACCCGCGGCGAGGCGGGACCCGTGGCATCCGAGGGCCGTGCAAACTGACCGATACCATTGGGAAATTTCTGCGCCATTTTGTGCGCATCGAGCTCGAGTTTGGCGTCGAACACCTCGCTCTTGGCGTCCCAAATGCTCTGCATCTGGGCGACCTTTTCCTCCAATGTCATGCGCCCGAGCAAATCATCGACGCGCGCCTCGACCGGCGCGGCGGCGCTCTTATAGAGGGGAGCGGCGCTGCGTGCCTCGGCGAACGCGTGATTCGCGATCGCCAGGCCGGCGGCGAGGCTGAACAGCCGTGTAAACGCCAATGAGTTCATCGCGGGATCCTTGGAATCCTTTTAAATTTTTATTTTATGATAGCGCTACCATGAGCGAATTGCCGCGGCTTTGTCAATCGATTTGCTTTTCCCACCATCCCTGGCGCCAAATGGGGGTCTGCCTTTTATTGTAAACTGACCCCTAAAATGACGATCAGATCGGCAAAAAAACGCGCAGTTACCCGCCGAGACCGGAAACCGAAGCATCGAAAACAGGGCGCGCCGACGATCGCGGACGTCGCTGCTTACGCGGGCTTTGCGCCCATGACGGTTTCTCGGGTGATCAACGGCGAAAATAACGTGCGCCGCGAAACGCGTGAGGCAGTGCAAGCTGCCATCGCCAAGCTTAAATATTCGCCAAATCTCGCAGCGCGCACCTTGGCGGGGGCGGAGCAAGTTCGGCTCGGCATGCTGTACAGCAATCCCAGTGCCGCGTTCTTGAGCGAGTTCTTGGTGGGCAGCCTGGAGCAAGCGCGCTTGAGCCACGTGCAGCTGGTGGTGGAAAAATGCGACGTCGACCAGCATGAAGACGAAGTCGTGCGCGAGCTTCTCGCGACGGGCGTGGACGGCATCATCCTGCCGCCGCCGCTATGCGACTCGAAACGCATTCACGCGGTGCTCACCAAAGCAGGCGCGCTCGCGGTGGCCGTGTCGAGCGCAAGCCCGCGCGCCGGATTGTTGGCGGTGCGCATCGATGATCATGCCGCCGCGGTTGCAATGACGCGTCACATCCTGTCCCTGGGTCACACGCGCGTCGGTTTCATCATCGGCAACCCTGACCAGACTGCCAGCGCGCATCGCCTCGCAGGCTACAAGGCGGCACTCGCAGAGGTGGACATCGCCATCGACAATTCGTTGATCCGTCAGGGACTGTTCACCTATCGTTCGGGCCTCAAGGCCGCAGAACAATTGTTGGGCCTGCCGAACCCGCCCACCGCCATCTTTGCCAGCAACGATGATATGGGCGCGGCTACCGTGGCTGTCGCCCATCGGCATCATTTGGATGTGCCGAAGGGCCTGACGGTTTGCGGCTTTGACGACACCGAATTCTCGCGCTCCATATGGCCTGAACTGACGACCATCCGTCAGCCGATCGCCGATATGGCGCGCGCCGCCGTGCTGCTGCTGCTCAAGAAAATCAAAGCTCGGCGCGAAGGCCGTAAACAAGAGTTCAAGCACGAATTGCTGGATTTTACACTGGTGCGCCGAGATTCGGACGGGCCGCCCAGCCGCTAACCGCTTCATCGCCTCACGGCGCGAAAGGTGATGCTCGCGCGAAAACTCTCGCCAGGCGGGATGACCGGCATGTCAGCGCGCTCTTGTCGATTCAGCGCATCGTTGATGTGCGCGACGGGTTCGAAACAGAAGGCGTCCAAGTCGCTTCGAATGCAGACAACCGCATGAGGCAGCTCGCGTGAGGCCGTAATTTCCAGCGCCCAGTCCTTTTCCGGCCACGCAATGCGGGCCGCACCGCTCCATCCGGTAAAACAATGATCGATATCGGCGTGCTCGACAGACAATCCTTCGGAAAAGTCGAGTGGGGCCGTCGGGCTTGTCCAACGGCTCGGCAGTCCATCATCGCCCACCAGCCACACGCCCTGCGCATGAAATGTCAGCTTCGCGCCGGCGCGCGGAAAATACGGATGATGACCGAACGCCAGCGGCGCTGAATGCCCCTGCAAATTTATTGCGCTCAAGTTCAAGGTCAGCACGCCATCGGCGAGCGTCATGTGTTGCTGCGCCTCGAACGCCCAGGGCCAGCCGGCATCCGGGTGGTGCCTAAGCGTCAATACAACTGAGTCGTTGGTGCGTTTCTGCACCTGCCAGGGACGTTCGAAGCCCACGCCGTGAATCGCATGCGGCTCGGGCGGAAAATTCTGTGCCAGCGCGACAACATTCCCGTCCCACTCGAAAGTACCGTCGCCGATACGATTGGAATAAGGCACGAGTGGAAAACTTGCCATGCCATAGGGGTCGTGCGCAGCGATGCTGGCCGCGCTCGCCACGCGCATCATGTCTTGTCCGCGCACGGACCAGGCGCCGATGCTGCCGCCCAGTTGCGGGATGACATCGCAACGATCCGCACCATGCGCCAGCGTGATAACTTCGGTCATTAGCTCAGGTTGAAGCATGCTTAAGCCAGGTGTCATCGCCAAATCGTTTGATTGAGGGTTATGATAGCGCTACCAACGAACCGCCGCAGGTGCTTTGTGCGATCAGTTGTGAGACTGGCCTGCCTCTTGATTCTTGTCAACGGCGCGTCAGTTGCGCACGCTGAGGATGGCTACGATCTGTGGCTTCGCTACCGGCCGGTCGAGACACCATGGATCGAACGCTACCGGGCCGCAGTGACGCAGTTGGTGCCGCCTAATGCAGCCACTGGCCCGGCGTTGAACGAGCTTACGCGCGGGATCAAGGGACTGCTGGACGCCAATCCGGCGGTTGCGTCGCAGGCCACACGCGATGGCGCAATCGTATTTGGCACGCCCACCTCTTCACGCAGCATCGCCGACCTGCATCTTGATCTGCGTAACCTGGGTTCGGAGGGCTACGCCATACTCAATACGACAATTGCGGGGCATCGCGCCATCGTTATCGCCGCGAACTCCGACCCCGGTGTGATTTATGGAGTTTTCCATTTCCTGCGTCTGATGCAGACGCGGCAGTCGCTCGTCCATCTCTCGATACGCGAATCGCCGCATATCCAGCGCCGAATCCTGGATCACTGGGACAATCTGGACGGAACAGTTGAGCGCGGCTATGCCGGCGCGTCCATTTGGGATTGGCACAAATTGCCCGACTATCTGGCACCGCGCTACCTAGACTATGCGCGCGCCTGTGCGTCGGTCGGGATCAACGGCACGGTTGTCACCAATGTCAACGCCAATGCACTCAGCCTGACGACCGCGTACTTGGAAAAGGCCGCGGCCCTCGCCGGTGTGTTTCGCCCTTACGGAATCAAACTATATTTGACCGCGCGCTTCACGGCACCGATTGAAATCGGCGGTTTGAAGACTGCCGACCCCTTGGACCCAACGGTACGCCGTTGGTGGCAGCAAAAGGTAGACGAGATCTATCGCTACATTCCGGACTTCGGCGGGTTCCTCATTAAAGCCAACTCTGAAGGGCAACCTGGGCCCCAGGATTACGGCCGCTCGCACGCCGACGGCGCCAATATGTTTGCGACCGCACTCGCGCGGCACCACGGCGTCGTCATATGGCGGGCCTTTGTATATTCGTCGCACCCAAACGAAGACCGGACCAAGCAGGCATACGATGAATTCGTGCCGCTGGACGGCAAATTTAATAAAAATGTGCTGCTGCAAGTGAAGAACGGAGCCGTGGATTTCCAGCCCAGGGAACCCGGGCACCCCCTCTTTGGCGCGATGCCCAAGACACCCTTGATGCTGGAAGTTCAGATTACCAAGGAGTACTTGGGCTTTGCGACTCACCTCGTTTATCTGGGAGCGCTTTACGAAGAGGCGCTGCGCTTCGATACCCTGGCAAAAGGAGCCGGCTCGACCATCACCAAGGTCATCGACGGCTCACTGCAGGGCTACAACTTGACCGGTATGGCCGGCGTGTCGAATGTCGGGGCGGACCGGAACTGGACCGGTTCGCAATTCGATCAAGCCAACTGGTACGTATTTGGACGGCTGGCATGGGATCCAACCTTGTCCTCGCGCGACATCGCCGAGACGTGGCTGCGGATGACATTCTCGAACGACACGCGGTTCATTACGCCAACCGTCGCGATGATGATGGGTTCGCGTGAGGCCGCCGTGGACTACATGACGCCGCTGGGCCTTGCGCATCTGATGGCCAGTGGACATCACTACGGACCGGGTGCCTGGCAAGGCGGCGGGTCACGGGTCGATTGGACGCCGCCTTACTACCACCGCGCCGATGCGCAAGGTATCGGCTACGATCGCAGCGTCACCGGCAGCGACGCCACATCTCAATATGCACCCGCGCTCGCGGCCATGTTCAACGATTCCTCACTCACACCAGAGAAGTACTTGCTTTGGTTCCACCATCTGTCCTGGGACTATCCGATGGCTTCCGGCCATACGCTTTGGGAGGAGCTCGTGATTCACTACTCGCGCGGCGTCGACTACGTTCGGCAGATGCGCACGACCTGGGCATCGCTTGCTGCCTTTGTGGATTCAGAACGATTTGGCGAGACCTCCGCATTTCTCGCCATTCAGGAAAAGGAAGCCCAATGGTGGCGCGATGCGTCGCTGGCTTATTTCCAAAGCATATCGAAGCGCCCGTTTCCGGCCGGCTACGCCCTTCCGCAGCGAACGCTGCAAGACTACGAGGCGATTTCCGTGCCGCTCGCACCCGGCCATCCCGCTTTGCCAACACCTCGGGCCGGCGTCAAATGAGGAATGCTCATGTGACGACGCGTTGGTTGTTTAGTGCTCTTGCATTGCTGGCCCCCTCGCTCCACAGCACCATTGCCGCTGAGCTGCAGCCTCGCCCCTTGCTGCATGAGATTTTCCAGCAGCACGCCGTGCTCCAGCGTGATCGACCCATTCCCGTTTGGGGCGAGGCGCGGCCGGGTGATCAACTCGCCATATCGATCGATGCAACCATCGTGCGCGCGCGGGCCGATGCCTCGGGTCATTGGCGAGCTGAACTTCCCGCCATGCGCGCCGGCGGCCCCCACACACTAACTGTCCGGACGCAGTCCGGCGCCAGCCAGTCAATTTCCGATGTTTTGGTGGGCGATGTTTGGTTGTGCTCCGGGCAGTCAAATATGGAGTTCCCGGTATCCAGATCCTTGAATGCTGCGCGCGAGATCAGTGCTGCCGCCAACGATTCGATCCGTATTCTGACTGTTGCGCATTCAAGCAGTCCGGTGCCGCTGAAACACTTTCAAACGCCGGTGGCGTGGGCGGCCGCAGAGCCCGGCAGGATTCGAGAATTTTCTGCCGCCTGTTACTACTTCGCGCGCGAGCTGCAGAAGACCCTATCTGTGCCGTTCGGTCTGATCCACGCATCGTGGGGCGGATCTCGTATCGAACCGTGGATCAGCGAAGCGGGCCTGCGGACGGTGGGTGACTTCGACGCGCGCCTCGATATGTTGAATTTGTATGCGCGCGATTCAAACGCGGCGGACAAACAGTTCGGCGCTTCGTGGGAAAGCTGGTGGCGCGCGCGTGCACCTGCCGGGTCTACTCCGTGGACAGCAGGCGGCGAGGATTGGCATGACGCTCCAGAGCCCATGCGGGACTGGAAGACCTGGGGCGTACCGGAATTCGCCAACCATGACGGCATGGCTTGGTTTCGCCGGACCATCGCACTTACCCCCGAGCAAGGCGCCGGTGCGGCTACCTTGACGCTGGGCGCCATCGACGAGATTGATGTAACTTGGGTAAACGGGCGTCCGATCGGCAATTCGTTTGGCTACGGAACTGAACGAACTTATCAACTCCCGGCGGGAAGTTTGCGTGCCGGCGAAAATTCAATCGTCGTCAACGTACTTAGCACTTACGCTGCCGCGGGGATGTACGGTCCTCCGGATCACATGGCACTGCGCTTCAGCGACGGCAGCTCGGTACCGTTGGGTGGACAATGGCGCTATCAGTTCGTGCCGGAGAGCATGGGTTACCCATTGAATGCGCCGTGGCAGTCGGTTGGCGGATTGACCAGCCTGTACAACGCCATGATTTCCCCGCTCGTGCCGTATGGCCTGAAAGGAGCGTTGTGGTATCAGGGCGAATCCAATACGGCGGAAGCTGACCACTATCAGGGTTTGCTCAAGGCACTGATGGGCGATTGGCGGCGAGAGTTCGCCGCTGCGCTGCCGTTCTTGATTGTCGAACTGCCGAATTTCGGCATATCGCCGACGGCACCTGCGGCCTCGGCTTGGGCAGACTTGCGCGAAGCACAACGCCGCGCCGTCAGCGGTGATTCGCATGCCGCGCTCGTCGTGACCATTGACATAGGTATCGCAGGTGAGCTGCATCCCCCGAATAAGCAGGCGGTGGGACAACGGTTTGCCCGTGCGGCGCGACACTTGGTGTATGGCGAAGCCGTATCGGCCTCAGGCCCTGTGCCACGATCCGCGACACATGAAAACAATCGCGTTGCGGTCAGCTTCGATGACGTCGAGGGAGGGTTGGTCACCTATAGTTCAGAGCGGCCAATCGGATTCGAATTGTGCGGCTCGACGCAGAGCAGCTGCCGGTTTGTCGACGCCGTCGTTCAACCCGGCCGCGTATTGCTCGACGCGACGAATGCCGCGGCGGCCACGCGGG
>Ga0209624_10000465_pt1 | contig 35721 bp, 33 predicted proteins | sample JacPinW_OM2H0_O1_FD_188565 | JGI IMG/M metagenome (GOLD analysis project Ga0209624, IMG submission 188565) | Forest soil microbial communities from Algoma, Ontario, Canada - Jack Pine, Ontario site 1_JW_OM2H0_O1 (SPAdes) (version 2) | ecosystem: Environmental > Terrestrial > Soil > Boreal...
GTCCGTCGGCCACCACCTCCGCCGCTGCCTCCGGGTGCCCATGACGTGCTGCGGGAAGCACGCCTTTTGGCCGCGCTCGAACAGACCGACGTCCCCACTCCCCGGGTCCTCGCCATCGCCGCCGCCCGAGAACTGCTCGACGTCCCGGTCTTCGTGATGGAATTCATCGATGGGGCCGTCATCACCAAATCAACCCCGGCGCGAAGCGAAGACGCACAACTCCGTCGGCGCATTGGGGAATCACTGGTGGACACCCTGGCCGCACTACACAAGGTGGCCTGGCGTGACGTCGGCCTCGGCGATTTTGGCAAGCCCGACGGTTTCAACGCCCGGCAGTTGCGGCGGATGCGGTCGCTGATCGCTGTGGACGGAACCGTGCCGGGTGAATTCGCGATGCTGGAAAACTGGTTGGACGCGCACCTCCCACCTGAGTCCGGAAACGCGATAGTCCACAACGACTTTCGCATCGGCAACATGATCGTCGATATCGAGATCGGTGCCGTCGCAGCAGTTCTTGACTGGGAGCTCGCCACCATCGGCGATCCGCTCGCAGACCTCGGATACCTGCTCGCGTCCTACCCGGCGCCGGGCGAGCCGATGGTTCCGACATCAGCGATGGGCACCGCAGTGCTCGAGGCCGGCTACCCTGGACGCACCGAACTGCTCGACCGCTACGCCGACCGCACCGGAGCCGATGTGTCGGGAGTGAATTGGTATGCGACGCTGGCGATGTACAAACTCGCCGCGCTCTATGAGTACAGTCGTCGGCGATTCGAAAGCGGTGTTGGTGACCCTTACTATGCCGATCCCGGGATGGCCAGCTCATTCCTGGCGGCCGGCGAACGGCTCGCGGCCGAGGGCTTCGCGCTCACCTGATAGGCGCCGTTTCCGTAACCTGCTGTCACTCTCGTCGGCGGCTAAAATGCCTGGCTGGGGGGACGCGACCTAGTGGTCTATCCCATAACGTGACCGTGTGCCACCGATCGACCACCCATTGAACCTCACCACACAGGCGATCCTGACGGACTTCAGTTGGGCGCTGACCGCGGTGCTGTTGGTGATCGCGATCAGGATGGGTGTGCGCGAGCGGACACCGTTCTATGCGCTCTTGATGTTAGCGGCCTTGGTCGGCGCATTCGCCGAGCCGCTCTACGACGTGGCAATGATGCTGTACTTCTACTCCACACCGGGCATGTGGACGCATTTCACCGCATTCGACATCCCACAACCGATCTGGACACACAGCGGTTATGTCGTGCTCTACGCCGCCCCCGCGATCTATATCGCACGCCAGATCGCGCACCGCATGATCACCCAGCGCACGTTGTTCGTCTGGGCCGGCGTCACGCTGCTTGAATCGGCCGCGTTTGAGATCATCGGCATCAACGGCGGCCTCTACGGTTACTGGGGGCCACACGTATTGCGGATCTTCCAGTACCCCTTGGTCATTGGTGTGCTCGAAGCCGCTCAGGTGATCGTCTTCGCAGTGGCGGCATCGCAGCTGCGTGCCCGCTGCACCGCTCAGTGGCAGCTGCTGGGCCTCTTCGTGCTGTTCCCGTGCACGTTTTTCATGGCCAACTTCGGCGCGGGCTGGCCCACGATCATCGCAGTGCATCTCAAGCACACCTCGACCCCAGTCATCGCAGCGGCAACAGTGACGAGCATCTGCCTCGCGGCGGTACTCGTGCGAGCGGCCGCGTCGTTCCTACCCAGATCAACTGCCGATGCCGCCGACCGCGAGAGCTTATCCGCCACAACCGCATAGGGAATCAGCCATGAAGAGCCCCATTTTGGTCGCCGCCTTGATCGTCTTCGCCGCTGGCCTCGGTGGCGCCGCGCAGACGGGAGCGCCGCGGGCGCGGGCCGCACCAGACCCCCAAGTGGAGTATCTGTATGACGTGGCGGGGCGGCGGCACTACGACTTTCCGAGCAATGACGCGCTCGGCTATGGTCACGGGATCTGCGACAAGGTCACCCGAGGCGAGAGCTACGCCCAAGTGATGGGTGATGTGAAAAATGATGTGACCCCCAACGACGAGTTCGCGGCCAATTACCTTGTTTCGTACGCGGTTAACCTGCTGTGCCCAGCCCAAATCTGGCAGCTGCGTAACTCAGCGGCTCACTATCGACCACCCGCCCAGTGATGGCGGATCGCTCGTTAGGAATGCGTAATCCAAAAGGAGCCTGCTGATGTCTGATTCGACGTCTACCAATATCCGCCATGCATTCTTCATCCTTGCCGGCGTCGCGGCGCTGGTATTGACCTGGCCACACGCGTTTCAGTGGATGGCGGCCGGCGGGAACATCCTCAACCCGATCGCTTTCTTCGGCGATGCGATAGCGGCTGGCGGCACCGCAGCGTTTCTGAGCATCGACATGGCTATCGCCTGGCTGGTGTTCATGGTGTGGGTGGTTTTCGACAGCAAGCGGATAGGACTGGGCTACAAATGGGGCTGGATATTCGTGGGACTGTCGTACATCGGTGTATCTATGGCGTTCCCTGTATATCTCGTTACTCGTGAGCGCTTCCTAGAGAAGCGTGATCGGGCTGGCGAATTGAGCACCTACCCGAGCTGAGTCCTACCTCGCCGAACCCGCCGCGGCGTCGCCGAGCTTGTCGACGGCCGCTCGGTGGAGGCGGTCTAAATGGTCGGCGTCTCACCCGTACCCAAGACGAAATCCCGAACACTGTCTGACGTCTTCGGGTCAGCTGAAGTGAGCTCATCCGGCCACCGCGGCGTCCTTCGCAAGGTGAAGCATCTGCGGTCCTTCATCGATGAGAAGGCGCCTAAGTCCAACCGTGGCAGAGGTTCTCAGCGCGGGTGTGCTAGGACGCGCTGACCTTCGTCGGTATTGTCAGCTACCGCCAGGCACAGCGCGTCCTGGAGTGTGGCCTGAACGTGTGCACGCGAGCGCTGTCATCTGTCCGTCGTTTGAGGAGGAGTGGCCTGATTTGCGCGTCCTCCCTGAGTTCGGCTGTGGCGTAGCCGATTCCGTCGAGTTCCTGCAACCCTAACTCTGACCGGCCGGCCGCCAACGCGACCCGTTCGATTCGACTCCGCTGCGCAGGGACGACGCGGGCTTTGCCTCCGTCGGGGGGACGAGGACCACCCACTGAGGTGATGCGCATTGGGCCGAACGCGGAGACACTTGGAAGATAACAGGATCACACGAAATGGCGCGTGCGTTACAGACGTGCATCGGCAATCTCCGCGTATGGTCCGCCGCCAGAATTTAAGTCCTACCTCAATGAGAGTGAAAAATGACCACCTATCTGCCCCTTGTCGGGATAATGCTGCTAGTCGTATTCCCGCTGCTGATCCCAATAGCCGTCACTGCGGTCCCTTTTTGCTCCAACAGATTCGGTCGTATCGCCAACTGGCGTAAGACCAAGACGCTTCCCGTAACGGTCCCGGTGTTCGGTGAACGGCCGGGAGTTCACGCGGCACCATCCCCGGCGTAGGAGCCGCAGTCTTCATCTATCGATCCACCACGGGATGTCACGGCGGCGTCGAACCTGGAGTGCGACTGCTGGCTACACGGTGCGCTGAATCCGACAGTCTCACAATATATTCCACACAGCGCGAGGTCGAGTTGAGGCAAACAGACCACAAAAGCCCGCTTGCGCAACTCTCGCTAGTTCGCGGTCGATGACACTGCTTTGGTGGATGATGCGATCTCGACCAAGAATGTTGCGACCGCACCGGTCACAACCTTCACCTCGCGTTAGTGCGTAAACCGAATGCCGACGGTTGTCTTACGCGTACCTATTGCGGCGGAATGGCCGGCGGTGGGTAGACGCCTCGTAGGATCCAGGCGTACCAGTTGATGCCGAATTCGACCTCATCGCTGGCGTCATAGTCGGGGCTGGGATCGATCGGGATGTTGTTCGCCTGAGAGCCCGGCGGCAGTGCTGCTTCCGCCACATTTCGTTGGGAAGCCTTGACCGCCTGCGGTGGCTGACCGTAAACCGCGACGACAACAGTGCGATCCGGACTGTTTTGCGACCACACTCCCACTTGGCTGTTGGCGCAGTTGGACATGACGGCCCTAGAGGCGGGGTTGTCATACCACTGGTTGATCAGCTCAATCCCGCTGATCGCCAAAGCTGGGTTTATCGCCACCGTTTCGGCCACCTGACCGTGGAAGCCTGCGGCGTTGGCGCGGTCTTGGGCCGTGGACCCGTCTGAGCCGACGTCGCCGTCGAGGTTGCGGTTGTTCAGCACATCATTGGTGTGCCACTGGGCGGCTAGTTGCAGTTGTGGGCTGATCTTGACGTCGTTGGTACAGCCGGCCTGATGCTGCATGGTGTAGGTGTTGGCGACGACGCCGTCGTTGAGTCGCTTGTTATTTGGTCCGAGCGTGTTGTTGTCGCCATCCGCATGTGCAGCGGACACGCTCAGAACATGGCCAGCAGCCACAACGACCATGGCAGTCAGGGTCAACGGTAAGTAGCGCATGTCGGTTTCCTTTTCATCGTCGGCTCACACCGGGTCGAATTGCGAGATCAGCCAACGGCCGCCGATCTTGTCGAGGCTGACCCGAACGCTGGATGCGGTGGTGGTCGACGCATCCTGGCCGACGACGACGGCCTGGTTCACGCACAGCAGCACGACGGCGTGGTCGGCAGTCGCCCGTACCGATGCAGCGGCGGGGACGGTGGCTACCGCCGAGACCTGCTTCTGCTTTGCTCCCGGGATCACCACGTCGTGGGTCAAGGACGTATAGGCGTTCAGGAACGTGCCGGTCATCCGGGTCCGCGCGGCATCGAGGTCCTTCTCGACGGTCTCGGGCTTATACGACAGCAGCGCAATGGTGCCGTCGATGGCGGCCCGCACGGCCTCCGCGCTCGCCACCTGGGAGTCGCGGGCCGATACATCCTGCCACTTCAGATAGCCCGTGACGGGCGCCAACAGCAGCGCCACGGCGGGCAGCAACCAGTAGGCGAATGCCCGCGCCCACCGGAAGCGACGCTCTGCACCCACCGACTCTCCGTCCTCTGCAGACACTGTGAGCACCTGCTCAGCAGGTGTCTCCCCTGCCGAGTCGGCAACAGCCTGGTCGTCGGCGCGGCGCAGCTTCGGCCACCTCATGGCACGAACCCGACCTTCGAGACTTTCACCTGATCGCCGATCTTCTGCACGTCTATACGCATCCGCCATTCCTTCGGAACCTGTTCTGCTTCATCGTTGTTCGACGTCTGCACCGACAAGATCACCAGCGCCCGTCCCGAGTCGGTCGTCTCCGACTCCAACCCGGCCTCGCTAATCGTGCCGACCGTCTTCGCCTTGGCTTGCTTAAGCACCTCGATGAACGGCTGTGACCGCTTTGCGAAGTCCTCGTAGAACTCCCCCGTCGCCCCGTCAAGAATGCGGTGCACATCAGCGTCGGCATGTTGCCAGTCGATCGTCGTCAAGTTCAGCCCGCCCTGCTTGGCGACCTGCAGAAAGAGATTCCGCTGCGCCTGCGCCTGATGGGAGTGATTGACCCGAAGTCCAAACCACCCGACCAGGCCCGCCAACGCAACAACGACGGCCAGACCGAGCAGCATTGCGTGCCAGGGCGCCGATATCGGATTTTTCGCCGGCTGGGCCACGTCGTCGTCGGTGTCGCCCACATCCGGCTCCACGGCATCGTCGTCGATGCCATCGATGTCTTCGACTGCGTCGTCGTTGTACACAGCCAGTTCGGCATCGGTCGCTACCTGCATGCCGTCCTCCTTCCGTCGTGGTTTGTCAGCTGCCCGGCGGCGTCAGCATCTTTTGCCATGTCTTCTCCTTCGGTGCGGCTTGGGCCAGGTCGGATTGGGTGTACTGACGCCCGTCAGGCCCGACATAGCTGCCCGTGGCGGGGTTGTACGTGGCGGCGCCTATCGGCGGCGGCGCAGCCGGTGGAGCCGGGACTGCGCGCGGCGGCGACCCGGGGGGAAGTTGTGGAACGTCTTGCCCGGTGTACGTCGCGTTGGGGTCGCCTTTCCAGTTATTGCCGTCGTTGAGCGGCACGTATTGTTCGTCGCTTTCACACAACTTGACCGTGGGTGCACGCTTGCCGGGCCTGGTTTCACACGGGAGATTCCGAGCCCCGCGCACGCCGTTGGATGGCGTGTCCTGCGGGATCCTGCAATACAGGTCACCGGCGGGCCGCGGCGGGGCGTCCTCGAAGGAAGGAACTCGCTGCTGCTGAGCCGGCAAAAACCCGGTGTTGCACGGCGGTGGCAGGTTGATGTTGAGGTTGAAGCTCAGATATTGGCCTTTGTAGGCCTGTTTGGTGTTGACGTTGCCGAGGATGCCTGCCTGCTCGGCGTTGATGGATTCAGGGAATATCACCAGCAGCGATTCGATGTCGTTTTGGTAGGTGAGCGCGACCTGAGCAACGCTGCTCACGTTGGCCAGCAGGGTCGGCAGCGTGGGTTGCAGCCGCTCGATCAGCGCGCGTGCTTGATCCAGCGCAGGGCCACTGTTCGTGATGACGCCGGCCAGGGCCTGGTCGTGGTTCTGCAGGTCGGTGGTCACGGTGGCCAGGTGTGCTGCCCACGCCTGAATCGCATCGGACGTGTTGATCTGGGAGTCGGCTACCGGCTGCCACCCGTCGATCAGCGCGACCAGTGGGTCAAGGTTCTTACGCGCGTCGATCGCCAGGTTCGACCCACCTTTAACCAAGCGGGACAGTTCCTGGCCGAGTCCGCCGACCGCGGTGTAAGACTCATCGATAACGGTCTTCAGGTTGTCGTGAGGTATCGCCTGCAAGGCGGTGTCGGCGGCACTGAGCAGGGCGTTGATATCGGCCGGCAGCGACGTCTCGGCAAGCGGAATCACGTCGCCGTTCTTGAGCGGTCGCGAGGTGCCGTTGCGGGGCAGCAACTCGACGTACGATTCACCAACCGCCGATTGGCTGTGCACCTCGGCTTTGAGGTCTCTTGGGATGTCGATCCCAGATTTCAGTGACAGCTCGGCTTCCACGCCGCTGTTAGTGAGGCGCACCGCCTGCACTCGGCCCACTTCGGTGCCGCGATAGGTGACGTTGCCGGTCTGGTACAGCCCGCCCGTTTGCGGCAGTTCCATTTTCACGGTGTACCGACCGACGCCGAAGAGCATGGCCGGCAGTTTCACGAAGTGAAGGGACATCACCGCCAGCGCAACCAGCGCGATCACACTCAAGATGATCAGCTGAATCTTGATTCGTCTGTCTAGGCGCATCTAGCGTCCCTGGTCCCAGCGGTACGGGGTGGTGAGCGGATTTCCTCGAACCGATGGAGTGCCGGCGATGCACGGGCTCGGAAACTGGCCGATAGTGCGGCCCCACTGCAGCTCTATCTGGGTCAGATGGCACTCCCAGCGGGTGCCGGTGAATAGTCCTTGGTCGATGCGGCTGAGCGTCAGGTCGATGATCGCCGTCAGGTTGACAAAGTCACCGCGCATGAAGTTTTCGAACGTTTCGTTCGGGAACGGGAAGGTGGGAATCAAGCTGAGCGCTCGCGTCAGGCTGGGACCCGCGTTGGCGAGTGACTCCAGCACCGGTCCGACTTGTTGCAATTCCTTGACCAGGTTTTCCTTGGTTTTGTTCACCGTGTCGGCTGTCAGGGCGCTGAATTTTCCCAGCTGATCTGCGGCTTCGACAAGGTTGTCCCGCTCACCGTTGAGCACGCCAAGCGCATCGGGGATCGTCTGGATGGCCCGGTCCAGTACGGGTTTCTGCGCGGCGAACTTGCCGACCAGGTGGTTCAGACTCTCCGCGGCCGCGATGATGTCACCCTTCTGGGCGTCGAGGTTTGCGGTGAACTTGTCCAGCTGCCCGACCAGGCTTCGCACATCTCGTTCGCGGCCCCGGAACGCGGTGCTCAACGCCTCGGTGATGTCCTGTACTTGGCCCAGTCCACCGCCGTTCAGCACTAACGACAGCGCTGCCAGTGTCTGTTCGGTGGTCGGGTAGGCGCCCGCGTGGGACAGCGGGATCAGCGAGCCGTCGCGCAGTTTCCCCTGCGGCGGAGTTTCCTTGGGCGGCGCCAGCTCGATGTGCTGCGAACCCAGGAGGCTGGTGGTCCCGATCGTGGCGGACGTGTTTGCGGGAAGGTCGACGTCACCGTTCAGCTGCATGGTCAGCAACGCATGCCAGCCCTGGCGCTCGATTCTCGTTACGTGCCCGACGGTCACGTCAGCGACCCGCACCCGCGAGTTCGGTTGGATGTTGTTGACGTCGGGCATCTGCGCCTGGATCACGAAGGAGTCCGCGCCGGTGCCCTGTGTGCCGGGCAGCGGCAGCGTATTCAGCCCGTGCCAGCCGCAACCGGATGTTCCGGCCACGAGCACGAACATCGCCAGGCTCGCCGCCGCACCGCCCCGCCACCTGAACCTCATGAGCCACCTCCGGGGAGGACCATCATCCCGGGCAAGCCGGCAGCGGGGTTGGTGGCGACTGTGGGCGGCAGCGGCGCTTCAGCGGGCCGCGCACCCGGTGGCACCGGGGCCTGCGTGCCAGGCGCAGTCGCCTGGCCCGGCGGCGTATTCGGCGCGGGCGGAACATAATCCGGCCGCATCCAGTCCTCGCTGTAGGTGACCTCGTTGGGTCTGGCCTGCGCTCCGACGAAGAAGTTCTCCCCCAACGGCAGGAAGTTGTACTGGCGGTTCTTGAAGATCGGCGCCAGATATTGCGCGCAGAGTTTGGACGCTTGCTCAGCGCCTAATCGGGATGCGGCCTGCACCGATCCGCAGAGGAAGGTAATCGGGTTGGCGAAGTTGTTTATCGCCAGCGCGCCCGTCAGCGCCCCGTTGGACGGTTCGAAAATGTTGTTGAAGTCCTGCAATACCGTCGGGCCGAGATGCAGCGTCTGCTTGATGTCATCGAGGCTCTGCACCACCGCGGTTGAAATCGACGCCAACTTGTCCGACGCGGTGCCCACCGCCTCGCTGTTGTCGGCGACAAAACTCTTCACATCGACCACGGCCGCGTTGAGGTCCTCGATCGCCTGCCCCGTCTTCGTCGGGTCGTCAGCCAGCAGCGACGACACCGCGGCCAGGTTGCGGTTCAGGTGTTCAAGCAGATCTGCACTGTCGCGCAACGCCGTCACCAAGGTGGACAGGTTTTTGAACGTGGAGAAGACATCGTTGCTGTGGTCGCCGAGCGCGGATACCGCCTGCGACAACTTGATGATGGCGTCGCGGATAGTAGGGCCCTGCCCGCGCAAGTTATCGGCGGCGGTGTTTATGAGCGCACCCAGCGTGCTCACGCCGCCCGGCTTGGTGGGCTCCAGCAATTTGGTCACCCGCTTGAGCTGGGCCCGAAGGTCGTCCCACTCGACCGGCACCACGGTGCGATCCTGCGGGATAACCGCGCCGTCGCCCATCGTGGCCCCGCCGGTGTAGGGCGGCGTGAGCTGAATGGCCCGGCCCGTCACCAGCTGAGGCGACAGGATCGCCGCCTTGGCCTGCGCTGGCACCTTGTATTTACGATCGAACCAGAACGTGATCTTCGACCGCAGGGGCTGCGGCTCAATCTTGTCGACCTTGCCGACCGAGACGCCGCGGATCCGCACGTCGTCACCGACAAACAGGCCGCTGCTGTTGTCGAAATAGCCGACCACCACCGTTCGGGCAGTTTGGTCGGTGGCTCGCATCAGCATCACCACGCCGGAAATGAGCAGTACCACCAGCGTGGTCGCAAGGACCTTACGAGACTGCAGCAGCCTTGACATCACGATTGGCCTCCGGGGCGGCTCGGCGGCCCCAGGTCGACGTGCACCGGCGCGGGTGTCGGCTCGGGTACAGACCCCAGCCCGGGCGGCGCCAGCGCAGGGGGTCCGGGCGGCGGCCCGCCGGGCGGCGGGGCCGGCGGCGGCTGACGATAGGGGTAGCAGCCAGGGCCGGCAGGGCCGGGCAAGCCCAGTCCGGGCGGGCCACACGAATGATCGCCCGGGTTGCCGGTGATCGCGTCGGGCAGGTTCGACCGCGGCGCGCCACCCTGGCCCGTCCGGGGGTAGGGCATCGGCAGTAGTGGCGTACCGGGCTGGCCGATCGGCGGATCCGCCAGCTGCGACGGCGGCAACGTGGACGGGTCCAAGCCCAGGTCGGAGAATGCGGCGTTAACGAATGGCTGCACGAACTGACCGGGCAACAGGTTCACCACGTACGCCTTGAAGAACGGGCCCGCCGCTACCGATTCACCAAGCGACATGACATAGGCATTAAGCATCGGGATGGCCTGCTGCAGGCGTTCTTTGCGAGCGTCAACGATCGCCAGCACCCCGTTGAGCTTGTCCAGCGCCGGCCGCAACTGCTCCCGGTTCTCGCCGATGAAGCCCCGCAACTGCCGCGACACCGCAGAGATATTGGTCGTGATCCGATCCAACGCGGCGCTCTGCGTCCGCAGCTGCGCAAGCAGCGCGTTGGTGTCTCGCACCAGGCTGACCACCTGGTCGGTGCGCTTCGCCAGCACTCCCGTCGCTTTGGCCGCGTTGCTCAGCAGGCTACGAAGTTGGGCGTCGCGCTCGTCGAGTGTTTGCGCAAACCGCGCCACTCCTTGCATAGCGTTCTTCAGGTCAGGCGGGGTATTGGCAAACGTTTGCGCCATGGTGGCCAGCGACCCGGACAGCTGTTCGGTGTTCAGTCCGCTGATCGTGTTAGCCAAGTCGCCGAGGGCCTCGGGTAGCTGGTAGGGCGACACCGTCCGGTCTGACGGAATGGCTCCCTCAAGCCGACCGTCACCGCGAGGTGTGACGTCCAGGATCTTGCTGCCGAGCAGGCCCTTGGTTTTGATTGCCGCCTCGGTGCGATCTCCCAGGTGAACGTTCTTGGCGACCTTGAACTTGACCAGCACGCCAGCCGCTTCGAGTTCAATGCTCGACACCTTGCCCACGGGAAAACCGGAGACCTCGACGCCGTTGCCGGTCCTCAGCCCGCCCGCGTCGGCGAAATACGCGGAGACACTTCTGCCCTGGTTGAAGAACGGCAACTTCTGGTACTCGAGCGCGCCCAGCACAATCGCTGCGACCGCCGTGATTCCGACGGCACCGATGACCATGGGATTGCGTTCGGAGAAAAACTTCATTTCGGCGCGCACCGCCCCGTGGGCTGACCAGCCACTTTGACGTACACCGGCTGGCCGCCTTTTCCGTTGAGTTTGAGCACGACATCGCACAGGTAGAAACTGAAGAAATCGCCGTACATCGCCTGGCGGTCCATCACTCGGTACTTGTCCGGCAGTGTGTTGAGGAGGTTGTCGAGGTAGTCGTGGTCGGCCAGCGCGATCCCTGCAGTCCGGTCGGTCTCTTGGACGACTTTCCGGAACGGCGCCCGGGCCTGCGACAGTAGGTCGGCGACCGAGCCGGCGGCGGCGTTCGTATAGGCCACCGCGTTGGAAATGTCGGTTTTGCGTTCTGCCAGGCCGTGAATTAACTGCGACAACGACGTCACCGCCTTGTCCAACCGGTCGCTCTGGTTGCCCAGCGACCCCAGCACCACGTCGAGGTTGCCGACAACCTGCCCGATCAGCAGGTCCCGGTCGGCCAATGTGTTGCTCACTGCGGCCGCCTGATCCAGAAATGACCCGATCGTGGGGCCTTGTCCCTCAAAGACCTGCATCAACTGGCCGCTCAGCGCGTTCACCTGCTCCGGATTGAGCGCCCGAAACAGCGGGCGGAAGCCACCGATGAGCGCGTCCAGATCCAGCGCTGGGGCTGTCCTGTCCAGCGGAATGGTTTGGCCTGGGCGAACTGGCCTGACCCCCCCTGCCCCCTCCTCGAGCGCCAGGTAACGGTCGCCGAACAGATTGTCGTACCGCAGAACTGCCCGCGTTCCGTCGGTGAGGATGACCGATTTATCGGCGGTGAATTCAACCCGCACCGTCGCGTCGGGGTTGATGGCGATGTCCTTGACCTTGCCGACCTCCACCCCGGCGATCCGGACCAGTTTGCCCGTCCGCAGATTGCTGACATTGGTGAACTCGGCGTAGTAGGTGTTGCCCGCGCCAAAGCGAAGCTGGGCAAACACTGAAACCAGTAGGAATGCGGCGAGCCCGCAGACCGTCAGGAATATGCCGAGGCCCACCACGGTGCCTCTCAGGCTGTCCTTCATAGCTTCTCTCCTGCTTATCTTGCTTCTATCGACGGGCGCCGGTTACGGCGGCGGGCCAGGCACTGCCGGCGGCAAGCCAGGAGCTGGCGGTGGCGGGGCAGGCGGCAGCCCAGGCCACAGCGGCACTCCGCCCGGCCCATATAGCGTCGCGTTAAACGGCGGCGCCGCATTTCCATGCGGCTCCGGCCCCACTGCCGGCCCAGGGATGCATTCATGGATGCGGGGCGGATACGGCACTGAGTGAGTCACCGAGAACCAGTTAGCGAGGCAGGGATGCCCGATGCCCCAGTTGGGCCGCATATCGAGCCCGGTACCCCAACCGGTGTTGGTGACGAGTTGGCGCACCGGGAAGTTCTTCGTGGCGTCCGGCAACGACCCGCATCCCGGCTTTCCGCCGGGTCCACCCTTGGCCGCATGAATCGGCAAGTTGTCGGGATAGACGTAAGGGTCGTTGCCCAACAACAAAGCGACGTCGAGTTGCAGAGTCCGGCCATCGGCTCCGCCCCACGCCCCATAGCCCCCGTTGTTGAGGTACCACGTGATCCCCTGCAGGAAGCAGGTGTACTCGGGGCTGTACTTCAGCAGCAAGTCCGTCGTCGGTTCGAGAGTGTTTACCGATCTGACGAGGTTGTCCTTACTAGTGCCAAGCAGCGTGGTCCCGGCCTTCGCAAAGCCCACGACATTCAGCAGCAAGGCGTCCATCGCACTCGAGTGGTTCACGATGGTGGTGCTGGTAGTGCTGGCGGCGTTCAAAATGGTCAAGAGGTTTTGGGCGCTCGCGTCGTAGGTCTTGCTGAGGGCCCCGAGCTTCTGCCAGTCCTTGCGGATTGTGTCGCTTCGCGCGTTGAGTGCAAGCAGCACCTGGTTGAGGTCGGTGGTCGCTTCCCCCATCCGTTCACCTTGTCCGCGCACCCCTTGGGCAACCGCGCTCAACACCGCGTTGAGCTTTAACGGATCGACCATCTTGAGCAGGTCGACCACGTTTTCGAAGACTGTGTTGATCTCGACACTGACGTTCTTCGAATGCAGTACCGAGCCGGCAGCCAGCCGAGCAGGACTCGGATTTTGCGGATACTCCAGTTCGACGAACTTTGCACCGAACGCGGTGGTGGCGCTGATCTGTGCTTGCACGTTGGCTGGGATGTACCGGACCTGATCGGGATCAATCTCCAGCTTCAAGGTGGCCATGTTCTTGCCGGGGGCAATCTCGCCGACGCGGCCGACCTGGACGCCGCGCAACATGACCTTGGCATTGGTCTCCAGGACCAGACCTGCTCGATCCGAAGTCAGTGTCACCGGCATATAGGACCGAAAGGTGCCGCTGAAAGCCGCCGTGGTCGCAAACAGGAACACGCCAATCACCGCTAACAGCACCAGCGTCCACCATGCGGCGGATATGCGGTGTTCTCCCGACCTGAGTGTCATCCGACTAGCTCGCCAGGTGGAAGTTGCCGGACTCGCCATAAACGGCAAGCGTGATCATCACGATCTCCACCGCGGCGACCACCATCGAGGTGCGCACCGCCCGTCCGACGGCCTCACCAACGCCGGCCGGTCCGCCGCTCGCGTTGTACCCGTAATAGGTATGTACCAGCATGATCACGATCGTGATCGCAATGGACTGGAAGAACGACCAGATGATGTCGCGGCCACTGAGGAACGTGTTGAAGTAGTGGTCGTACACGCCGGAACCCTGGCCATAAATCGTGACGGTGCCAGCGCGGGAGGCCAGAAACGCCATCATGACCGCGATGCAATACAGCGGGATCACCACGACGACGCCGGCGATGACTCGAGTGGATGCCAGGTAGGTGATGCTGCGGATACCGAGCACCTCAAGAGCGTCGATCTCCTCGTTTATCCGCATCGCGCCGATCTGAGCAGTGGCGCCGGCACCAATGGTGGCCGACAACGCGACGGAGGCGGTTCCAGGCACAATGAGCCGGACGTTGAAATAAGCCGATGCGAATCCGGTGAGAGCTTCGATACCGACTGACGCCAACTGGTTGTAGCCCTGCACCGCCACCAGGGCACCTGTGGTCATCGTCAGGAAGCCGACGATCACGACTGTTCCGCCGACCATCGCAAGCGCTGCCGTGCCTAACCCCATTTGCGCGATTAGCCGCAGCCCCTCGGCCCGGTAGTTGATCAGGGCATCGGGGATCGAACCGAGCGTCGTGACATAGAACTGCATCTGCGATCCGATTCGATTCCACCCGCCTACCACGACATTTTTTGTGCGCTGCAATGGCGGATGAAGTTTGCTTGGAAGGGCGACGGTCATGGGTTCACCTCACGACACCGTGAACTGGATACCCACAGCGGTCACAATGACGTTGATTGCGAATAACACCATGAACGTGAACACCACTGTTTCGTTGACCGCGTTGCCGACACCCGCCGGACCACCGCCGACCGAGATGCCCTTGTAGCAGGCGATCACGCCTGCCGCAAAGCCGAATAGCGTCGCCTTGACCATCGAAACGACGACGTCGCTGAGGCCGGTGAGAGTGGTCAGCCCCGCCACGAATGCACCCGCCGACACGTGTTGGACATATACGGTGAAAAAGAACGCACCGGTAAGGCCAACCACGGTCACTGCCGACTCGAGCGCCAAAGCTACTGTGGTGGCCGCCAGCACACGTGGGACCACCAGACGCTGGATCGGGTTGATACCCAGCACCCGCATCGCGTCGAGTTCTTCACGAATCGTCCGCGCTCCCAGATCAGCGCACATCGCGGTGGAGCCCGCGCCGGAAACCACCAGCACGGTGACGATGGGAGCAATCTGGTTCACGGTGCCGATCGCCGCACCTGTTCCCGAGAAATCCCCAGCGCCGATCTCGGTCAGCAGAATGTTGAAGATGAACGTCAAGATGACCGAGTAAGGAAGCGTCATCATCAGCGCCGGCAGCATTGACACCCGCGCCACGAACCAGCTTTGAAGTAGGTACTCGCGCCAGGCGAACGGAGGCTTGAAAATCAACACCATGGCGTCCAGCGCCATCGCAAAAAGGTCGCCAACCGCGCGGACCGGCTTGGCGGCCCGATACACCGTCACCCTCGGTGCCCCCACAACACGGTTAGCCGGCGGGGGTAGCGATGATTTGGGCGCGAACTTTCGCAGCGCACGACTCGTCAGCCCGTTAGTGATCGCCGTCGGCGACAGGGCAACCGGCGACCGGGTGTGCCCGGTCGCCGCGGATACCGCCACGGCGAAGATCCCCCCGGCCCGCCGCTGCAGATCGTTATTTTCAGCCTGCGGCATGGGGAGAACGGTATCGACGCAATCAGGACGGTGACTGCTCCACCAAGAGGGATAATGGGTCCCTCGACAGGGTCAATTTTCCGGTTCTTCCGACCGACTAGCTGCGCTTTTGCTCAACACGCGTTGAACGAAGCACCCAGTAATCGGATACGCAAGTAGCCAAGCAAAGCGTGGCCGTTGGGCAGGGAGCTCATGCATCGCACACATCCGCCGACTCACCGGTCGCGATACTGATGCGTCAAAGCATCTGGTTCGCAAGCATTTTCACGAGTCCGCAGATCGACACGCCGGATCTTACCGGAGATGGCCTTCGGTAGGTTCATGAACTCGATACGCCGGATGCGTTGATAGGGCGCAAGGTTTCGGTGGGCATGAGCGAAAGTTGCGATCGCAGCATCGAAGTCGTCGCGGTGTCAAACCGGGATGTCGCTGGCAGCGCAGTAGGCTGCTCGAGCAGTTATTGGATCCATCGGTATGGACTCCTCACTTAGCCTTGTTGAGGCCTCTTTTCGTGGTTCTTTTGACAGACTTGCTTGGCGGCGTCACTTCGGCGCTCGCGGCGACCCGAAGGAGGCTGCGCGTGCAGCGTCGCGAGCCCGTACTCCGGTCGTCTCGGGCTGAACGCGTCGCTGCCGATCTGGAACACGAGATCCTCAGTGCCCGCTTGCCGGTCGGATCGCACCTGGGCCGCCGATCGGAGCTCATGGATCGGTTCGGCATCAGCCCGACGGTGATGAACGAAACACTGCGAATCCTGCGCGATCGCGACCTGGTGAGTGTTCGACCGGGCCCCGGAGGCGGGATCACCGTGGCCAGCGCACCTCCGCAAGTCCGAGTGGGGGCGCTGGACCTGTGGTTTCAGCCGTCCACCCCGCATCCCCTGGACTTGTTCGAAGCTCGGTTGTACCTCGAGTTCGGCCTGACCAAGGCGGCGTTCGAGCGGGCAACCAGCGAAGACATCGCCGCGATGCGGTCGGCGATGGCCACCTTGCGCGCCAGCACCGAGGCCCACCAGTTCTTCGACGCGGTGCTCGCCTTCCATCGCGTCGTCGCAGCGGCAGCCCACATCCCCGTTTTGGAGGGCATGCACCAGCTCCTAGTGACCAGCATCAAAGCTGTCCTGACGCGGGTGTTGTTCGTCGGCGACCACGAGCCGCTGCTGGCGAGCAGTCTCGGCGTCCACGACGACATCGTGGCCGCCATTGCGCTGCACGATCAGGCGTCGTTCGTCGATGCCATCAACCGTCACGATAAAGACCTGATCCGTGCGGACGACCCAGATCGCACGCCGGACACCCCGCAGCACCCCTGACCAAATCTCGCCGGTCACAACCTGATCTCCGCGGAATCGGTTCTGCCTGCATGCCGGCATTTTTCCTCATCGTTGCGATGTGACGCACAACATTATGTATGTACATATTGAATTGTGTATGCATAATCGGTTACGCTCGACGAACCTGCCCGTCAATGTCGCGCGGAGGCACGACCATCAACGATCAGCGATCCACCCAAACCCGCCTCGTCGATGTCCACACCCACGCCATCGACGATCGCCTGCTGGATCTGCGGCGCTCCTACCCGCACGATCGCTGGCCCAGCGTCGACCGCACCGGCGACACCGACGCGCAACTGCTGTTCGGTGGACAGCATTACCGCCGGATCGATCACCGGTGCTGGTCGCCAACGGCCCGGATCATGGATATGGATCGTCAAGGCGTTGCGGTGCAGGTGCTTTCGCCGATTCCGGTGACGTTCTGTTATCGGGCGTCGGCGGCAGGGGCGGCCGAATTGGCGTCGGCCCAAAACGAGTTCTTCGCCCGGATCACCCATGAGCACCCGACCCGCTTTGCGGCGCTGGGCGCCGTCGCCCTGCAAGACCCCGACCTGGCCGTCGACGAGATGCGCCGGTGTATGCGCCGGGGCTTTATGGGTGTCGAGATCGGCTCGCGGGTCGGGGATACCGAACTCGCCGACCCCAGCCTGGACCGCTTTTTTGCCACCGCAGGAGAACTTGGCGCCCTGGTGCTGGTCCATCCCAGTGACCAGGACCTGCCGGCGCGCACGACCGCGCTTGGGCTTGGCTTCGGCGCCGGAATGCCGATCGAGACGGCGCTGGCAGCGGCCGCACTGCTGGTCAGCGGCGCGCTCGCGCGACGGCCCGCAGTGCGAATCTGCCTGGCGCACGGCGGAGGTGCGCTGCCGGCACTGATCGGCCGACTCGACAAAGGGGCGGTCATTGCCGGCATGCCCGCCGACTCACCCGACCTGCCGAGTCGCCAGGCACGTCGACTGTGGTCCGACTGTCTGACATACGACCGTGGGGCGCTGTACGCGGCGATCGAGGTCTTCGGCAGCGATCACGTTGTCTTCGGATCCGACTATCCCTTCGCCGCGATGCCCGAGCCGCTCGACGATATCGTCGCCACCCTGCCCGCCCACCTGCATCGCAGGATCTGCCGCACCAATCTGGAGGAACACTATGGCGCATTTCTTGGGTCTGGGAATGACCCACTACCCGTTGCTGGCCGGCACCGACGAGCACATGGCGGACCTTTTGCGCTGGACCTTGGCTGATCCCGATATTCCCACCGAGGCAAAGGATCCCGCCAACTGGTCAGCGTCGATGCGCGCCGAATGGAACGCCGACGGCGGACTAGCGTCTGCGGCGCATCATCGAAAGCTATTGGTGGAAAATCTATCTCGCTGCCGTGAGGCCCTTGACGAGTTCGTTCCGGACGTCGTCGTGGTATGGGGCGACGACCAATACGAGAACTTCCGCGAAGAGGTAGTCCCGCCGTTCTGCGTGCTCGCCTACGGCGATGTCGACGTCGAGCCCTTCGAGCTGATGACCCGCCGAGGCAGCCCGAACGCCTGGGGGCTGCCCGATGACAGCACCATCACGTTGCACGGCGACGCCGATGGCGCGCGCCGGCTGACCGACGACCTGCTCGGCCGGGGCTTCGACATGGCCTACTCCTACCTGAAGCGCAGCGATGCTCCTTTTCCGCACGCGATCGTCAACACACAACTGTTTCTGGACTACCCCGAAGCGGGAGCGCGTTTCGAGTACCGCCTGATCCCCATCACGGTCAACTGTTATGGACAGCACGCGATTGCCCGCCGGGGTGGCCTGGCGCGGTTCGCCGACATCGCCGACGAGCGGCTCGACCCGTCCGGGCCGACACCCGCGCGCTGCTTCGCTCTGGGCCGCGCGGTTGCTCAGGCGTTCCGTGACACCGATCTGCGGGTGGCGCTGGTGGCGTCCTCCAGTTGGTCGCACGCGTTCCTGACCGACAAAACCTGGCACGTCACACCCGACACCGCCGCCGACCGCCGGCTGTATCAGCTGTTCGTTGATGGTGACTACGACAAGTGGCAGGCCACCCCCAGCCGCGACATCGTCGACTCCGGTCAGCACGAGATGCTCAACTGGTTCTGCCTGACCGGAGCGGTCGATGAACTGCGCCTGGACCTTGCCTGGTCCGAGCTCGTCACCACCGATGTCTTCAACTCCAACAAGTGTTTTGCCGTATTCAAGGAAGGAGGCTCGCGATGACATCAACCGTCGCAGGGATCGCGTTCGAGCCACGCACCATCGATGCCGGAGGCATCGAAACCAGCTACCTAGCGGCCGGTGCCGGCGAAACGGTTGTGATGCTGCACGGCTCTGGCCCCGGGGTGTCGGCGACGGCCAACTGGCAGCACAACATCGGAACGTTGTCGCAACGATTCCGCGTGCTAGCTCCGGATATCGTCGGTTTCGGCGGGACTGAGCGGCCGGATGACGTGGTCTATTCGCTGCGCGGCTGGACCGACCACATCTGGGCGTTCCTCGACGCACACGGTATCGAGAAGACCGCCATAGTCGGCAACTCGCTTGGCGGGCGTATTGCGCTGCAGATGGCCACCGACTGCCCGGACCGGATCACCAAGATGGTGCTGATGGGAGCGCCCGGTGTCGGCATGACGCTCACCGACGGTCTTGCCGCGTTGCGCGCCTACGAACCGTCTCATGACGCGATGCAGGATCTGCTGCGCAACTACTTCGCGGTCGATCCGGCAATGATCACCGACGAACTCGTCGCGATCCGGTATGAGGCCAGCATCGCTGACGGCGCCTACGAGGCGTATCGCGCCATGTTCTTAGATCCGAGGCACGCTGGATCCGAACTCGGTATCACCGAAGACGAGGTACGTGCCATCGCCACCTCGACACTGCTCGTTCACGGTCGGGAGGACAAGGTCGTACCAGTGCAGGTCTCGGTCACGATGCTGGGGCTGTTGCCCAACGCCGACCTGCATGTGTTCAGTTCATGCGGACATTGGACCCAGATCGAGCGCGCCGACGAATTCTCTGCGCTGGTCTCCGACTACCTGGCACGGCGATGAGCACCGACGTCGAGCCGTCGGTTATCCAGGCAACCGAGGTAGCAGCGCAGTTGCCGCTCGTGGTCGATGATCCGGTGGCCCAACGGTTTCGGGTGCACCGCTCGGCGATGACCTCGCCCGAGATACACCGAGCCGAGGTCGAGCGGATCTTCGCTAAGTCGTGGCTGTATGTCGGCCACGAATCGGAGATCCCCGAGCCGGGAGACTTCGTCCGGCGGCCGGTCGGCGGACGGCCGATCCTCATGGTCCGCGGGGTTAAAACCGGCAACGTCAACGTGTTCCATAACACCTGCACGCACCGCGGCGCACTGTTGTGCCGGCAGGAATCCGGCAACTCCAAAGTTTTCCAGTGCTTTTACCACGCATGGACTTTTGACTCCGAAGGCCGGCTGAAGGGAGTTCCCGACCGCGACGCCTACGCCGGTGGACTCAATTTCGATGATTTGGCGCTCAAGCGGGTAGCGCGTGTCGAGTCCTACCGGGGCTTTGTTTTTGCCAGTTTCGACCCCGGCATCGTCGACCTGCACACCTATCTCGCCGATGCCAAGGACTACATCGATCTCGTCATCGACGGCTGCGGCGGGCAGGTGGAGATCGTCGGCGGCACCCACCAGTACAGTTTCGACGCTAACTGGAAGCTGCTCGTGGAGAACAGCATCGACGGCTACCACGCGGAGTCCACGCACGACACCTATCTCAAGTACCTGGTGTCGATTGGCACCGACCTGCGCGGCGGTGTCAGCGGCCGGGCGATCGACCTGGGCAACGGTCACGCCGTCATCGAGTACAGCGCACCGTGGGGCCGTCCAGTCGCCAAATGGGAGCCACTGTTCGGGGAGGACGCCCGCACCGAAATCGACCGGTTGCGCACCGATCTGGTTGCCCGCCACGGCGAGGGCCGCGCGCACACCATGGCCGAAGTCAACCGCAACATGCTCATCTATCCGAACCTGATAATCAACGACATCATGGCGGTGACGGTACGCACTTTCCATCCACCCGCGCCCGACGTCGTTGACGTCACCGCGTGGGAACTGGCGCCGGTGAACGAGTTGCCCTCCCTGCGCCAGCGGCGCCTTGACAGCTTCCTGACGTTTCTGGGACCGGGCGGCTTCGCCACTCCCGACGACCTGGAGGCTTTGGAGTCTTGTCAGCAGGGCTTCGTCAGCGGCGGAGTCGAATGGAACGACATCTCCCGCGGGATGGGTCGCTCGCCCCTGGCCAACGACGAGGAGCAGATGCGCGCATTCTGGCGGCGCTGGCAGCACCAGATGGGCAACGCGGCGGACCTGGCAGGTGCCCGATGACCGCTATAGCGCCGTCACAGCAGGCGATATCGAGGCAGCAGGTCGAGGAATTCCTCTACACCGAGGCGGCATTGCTGGACGCGTGGGCGCTCGGCGACTGGCTGCTGCTCTTCGACGAGGACGCTAAGTACGAGGTGCCCTGCAACGACACGCCCGACGGCGATCCGACCCGCGACCTGATGCTCATCGATGACAACTACGCCCGCCTGACGTCCAGGGTCGACCGGCTCAACAGCCGACGTGCCCACCGCGAGTACCCGCATTCTCGAACGAATCATCAGGTGTTCAACGTGCGAGTACAGGACGTATCGGCCGAAGAACTTTCGGTGACAACGTCGTTCACGGTGTGGCGATTCCGAGGGGGACGCACTAGCTGCTACGTCGGCAAGTACCGCTACAGGCTGCGCCGCAGCGACGGCGGCTTCCGGATCGCCGTCAAGCGAGCGGAATTGGATATGACGGATCTGCGGTCCGTTGGGGACGTGGCGATCATCCTATGAGCGGCGCACTGGCCGGCCGGACAGCAATAGTCACCGGCGCTGCCTCTGGTATCGGCATGGGCATATCAGCACGGCTGATCGCCGATGGTGCAGCGGTTTTCGCTGCGGCCCGCAGCAAGGAAGACCTGGAACGCGTGTACGAGCACGTTCGCATCGCGGGCGGATTCGTCGGTGAGCTCCACGAACCCGGCGCGGCCGAGGACTTGGCGCGGACGGCGGTCGAGACTCTCGGCCACGTCGACGCTCTGATCAACAACGCCGGCGGCGGCGTGATCCTGCCCACCCGTGAGCACACCGAGGAGACGCTGCGCGCCACCGTCGACAACAACCTGTGGACGACGATCTACTGCGTGCGAGCGGTGCTGCCGCACATGGTCTCTCGAGGCCATGGTCGCATCGTCAACATCGGCGCCGACTCAGTGCGTACCGGGCTGGTGGATCACGCGATGTACAACGCGGCGAAGGGCGGCGTGCACGCGATGGTCACCGGCATCGCACGCGAGTTCGCGGATGCCGGCATCACCGCTAATACCGTGGCGCCGTGCTACGTCCGCACACCTGAGCTGGCCACCCTGTTCGAATCCGGCGACGCGGCAGCACGTCTGATGCGGGTCGTCGAGGAAGCAACGGCCATCGTCCCGATGGGACGGCCCGGCGATCCAGCTGAAGTCGCCGCAGCCGTCGCCTTCCTTGCCGGCGAGGACAGCCGATTCATCACCGGGCAAACGATTTATGTCAATGGTGGCAGCAGCATGGGCTGATGGCCCCTTCCCCACAACTGAAGGACTCGAATCTGATGACCCTTAGCGCCACTGGTTTGCGCGCAGCCGCGGACCGGATGATCGCGGCCGACGCCGAGCCGCGACAATGCCCGCTGGGACGTGATGTCCTGGGTGACCACGACATCGCGTCGGCCTGGATGACCCAGCGGAAGACGGCAACGTGGCAGCTGAAGTGGATGCCGACATTCGGCCACGGAACCAAACACCGCGATTTCGGGACACGCGGCATACCACTTTTGAGCGATAAAGAACGCTCGCTAGGAGGAAGCCCGTGCACCCACGGAGTGAGCACAATGGAATGCGTCACACGGAATTTGGATATCCGCCAACCTTGGAACCTGAGGAGCCCATGCCGATGCCCACGGGTGCGACCGAAACCGTCGACGTAGTCATTGTCGGGGCTCGCTGCGCGGGTACCGCCGCCGCGGTCCCCCTCGCCCGCGCCGGCCGAGCGGTGGTGGTCTTGGACAAAACGCGTTTCCCTGCCGACACGCTGTCGACACATGTTCTCGTTCCAAATGGAGTTCAGGAACTGCAGTACATGGGAGCACTCAGCAAGATTCTCGCACTGGGACCGGCTAAGACCATGTACCTCACGCTGAACGACGGCGACCTCGAGATTCGCGAGCGGTTCAAACCCTTCGCCGGCATCGATTACGGCCTGTGCATTCCGCGAGATCAGCAGGACGTGCTCCTCGTGGAGGCTGCGCGTGACGCCGGAGCCGAAGTACGCGAACGATGCTCGGTGGAGCAGGTCGTGTGGCGGGACGGCCGTGCAGTGGGCGTGCGCTACCGGACGAGAGAAGGGGATTTCGAGATCCACGCCAAGCTCGTGATCGGTGCTGACGGGCGCAAGTCGCGCATCGCGGCCGAGGTGGACGCGTGGACACCCTATCGCGCGTCAAAAAACGGTCGCGGGTTCGCGTTCCGTTATCTTGATGATCCGCTCGGGGGAGATGCGCCTAGCGAGTTCCAAATTTACCGCGCCAATGGCAACCAGGCGCTGGTCTTGCCGTCGTGCCCGGCCGGCCGAACGCTGGTGGTACACATGTGCCCGGCCGAGGATATTCCGGCGTTCCGCGCTGATCCCGAAGGCTCTTGGCAGGCAAAGCTCGATCAGGATCCGTTGCTGCGTCGCCGCGTTGGCGCGGCAACCAATATGAGCAAGATACGTAGTACTGACGACCTATGCGCGTACTACCGAAGGTCGAGCGGACCGGGGTGGGCGCTGGCAGGCGACTCAGGGCATTTCAAGGACCCTGTCACCGGCAACGGAATGCGCGACGCACTGAGACACGGGCGCCTGCTCGGTGAAACTGCCGCGGCCACAATCGATGATTCCGACGCCCTCGACGCGGCGTTGCGTAGGTGGGAGAAAGCGCGCGATAAGGACACCATCTCGACCTACCACTGGGGTAACCGCGAGTCGCGTCCTCAGGCGACGTCGCCGTTGGTGCGGGCTGTTCTGGGAACGTTCACGGGGAGTGAGGAGCCGAACCTCTCCGACACATTCAATCGTGCGCGTTCCATCGAAAGCATTATCAACCCGGCGCGCTTGGCCCGTGGCCTCCTTCGTGCGCTGAGGACACCGGGAGTCGATCGCCGCGCAGTCCTGCGCGAGGCCTGGGCCGAGCTCCCACTGGAAATCTCCGCTCGCCGACACCGCCTTCTGGACGGGTTTCGATCGACTAAACCCACCGCGACCGAACGCATCGGGTGGAGTGTGGGACGTGCTGCTCGGCCACCGTCTTGGCGCCCCGCCGCTGATGCCGAGACGCCCGCGGCAAACGAACCCGAATTCGCCGCGCCTTCACGCGCGACACACGACATGCCCGGATGTGTTGAATGACCGAGGAAGTGCAAGGCGCCTCGGGGCACTATCCGCCGCTGTACCTTCTGAGACGCCCCGAGTAGTTGGCTTCGAAGTCGGTGTAACGCTCTCGAAGTCGATCACCTGGCCAGCCCGCGGGGAGCAACTCGTCCGGCAGGTAGGGATCGAGCAGCAGGTGTCGGATCACCTCCGCGATAGCCATGAATCCGTCGGCCAGACTCTCTGCCTTGCCAAGCACCGACAGCAATCGGTCTGCCTCGGCCGCCCAACCCGCCAAGTCCCAGAGCGACGCCGCCAGGCTCGTCGAGTCCAAGTGGTGACTGACAAAAAACTGACACTGGTCGGCGATGATGCCATCGAGCTCGCGAGAGAGGTTATCCGGCCGCAGCCAAACCCCCTCGCGCAGTTCGCCCATCCGGTGCCGGACCATGCTCTTGCGCAGCGCCACCCGCTCGGCCAACGGCCGGGTCGTGCTCGTGACGACGGCCATCTCCCAGCCCCCGGTCCACCGCCGGGTGGGCGGTGAGGTGAGCGCATCCTGTTCGGCCTGACGTCGCAGCAATCGCTCGGACAGGCGGTAGACGCCCTCGACCACGGTCACGTCGCCGTCCTTCACCATGCGCGTCAGGGCAACCCGGGTGGCGCGGTCCGCGATCCCTAACAGCTCTCCGACCTTCACCAGGGCGCTGACCGGAAGCGCCGGGGGGTGGTAGCCGAGCAGTGTGCTCAAGGCCACCGACCTTGCGGTCAGCGCGGTCACCGATGGCAGGTGACGTTCTGGGACAGCGGGATACATGCACCAACTCCATCCGTTGTCTTACAACACGATGCGGTTTGCCAAGCCGATCCGCTACTCACCTCATCAGATACAGCAGCGGGAAGAGGATGATCCAGAGCAGGTCGACCATGTGCCAGTAGATCGCGCCGCATTCGAGAACGACAGGGCGTTCCGGGTCGAACGAACCGGATCGGGCCATGAACCACAGCACGATCAGCACGATATTGCCCGCGAGGACATGGAACAGATGGATCCCGGTCAGCGTGAAGTAATACATGAAGAAGTCGTTGGTCAAAAGGCTGACGCCGGCTTCTAACTTCTCGGTGTACTCGATGGCTTTGGAAACCATGAACGCGACGCCAAGGAGAAAGGCGCCGCCGATGAAGCGCTGTGCCAGAACAAACCTGCACTTGCGCACAGCATCGAGCGCGAGCGCGGCACACCACGAGCTGGTAAGCAGGATGAGCGTATTGACGCCGCCGAAGTTGGGGTTCAGGGCGTGTCGGGACGCTTCGAACAAGTCGGGATTCTGATGCCGGCTGGACATGAAAGACCCGAACAGGATGGCAAAGACCGTCATGTCGGCCATCACGAAGACCCACACGCCTTCGACTCCTGGCAGCCGCCGCTTCAGATCGCCGAGAGGCACTGCACGCGTTTCGATTTCCGAACTTCCCAGCGAGCTAGCCACCGGCGCAGGCCAACCCACCCGAAGGTGCGGTCAGGACGCGAACGCCGCCGCTCGGGGAGCCCCGCCATCCACCGTGGGGCCGCTCTCGAACTCGCGCATGCGCCGACGAACATCTTTGATCAGGAAGGTGCTGGCCGTTATCTCCCAGCACAGCCAGCAGAAGTACGGGAAGTAGTAGCTCATGATTCCGTTCCACGCGAACGGTCCTGTCTTGAGAACGCCGGTGAGGCTCGCCGGGAAGAAGCTGACCGCGCAGAAGATGGTGAGGTAGCACGCCCAGTTCGGCATGAGCGGCGTGGCTTTGTTCTTGCGATCCGCCAGCACTGCCAGGGCGAGCGCCACCATCTGCAGCGTGGTGCAGGCGTATTGCAGGTCGATGACCAACCAGCCGGTGTCCGTGAGCAGCTGGATCAGCGCGGGATCCCGGTCGGGCCGGAATGCCGCGACGGCCCAAAAGCAGCAGCTGAACGACACCACCATCACGGTCAGCGCCCCACCGATGAGCTGCAGGTTGGCCAAGACCGGGTACCCGCCCTCGATCCTCGCCATCCGAGTGCTGATGTACGAACACCACGGCATATACAAGACAACGGTGATGAGAGCGACGATGAAACCCAGCCGAATCTCGCCGAGGTGCTGCGAATAGCGAGCAGCGAGGTCTGCCGCGTTCAACGCCGGTGACGGATTCGGGATGTTGCGCCCGATGACCCCCCAGAACAGCACGAAGGTGACCAAGAAGGCGGGGCCACACCAGGCGCTGACGAGCTGAAATCTGAGGCTGGTTTTCTCGTCCACTTTTCGCTCATTTCCGGTTGCTCTGCTGGTTACGCTTGCTACCAAACGCGCATCGACTGATGTGAAACTGTAACATCTGCGATGCGGCACGACAACAGACGTACCTTGACTATTTCGGTCTGACCATTTTAATGTTTTACTGTGACGCGGCGATGAGCGACGAACGGCGGGCCGACCTGCCCGCACCCAAAGACCTCGAGGCATCCACTGCGCTGATCGTCGGTGGCACTGCCGGCATTGGGTTGGCCTCCGCTCGGGCACTCGCCGCGGCCGGCGTACCACGGATCGTGATCGTCGGTCGCAAGGCCGAGCGGGGCGAACTCGCCGCGAAGTCGATCGCCGAACTCGGTGCCGCCGCGTACTTCGTAGCCGGTGACGCCACCGATCCCGGCGCCGCAGTCGCTGTTGCGGCAGAGGCCGATCGAATCCTGTCGGGCATCGACATCCTGATGTGCAGCACGGCCGCGGACGTCCGGCCTGAGCTGTTTGTCGACATCGCGACAGCCGACATCGCGCGCATACTTACCGAATTGGCGCTGCCGTCGATGCACATGGCCAGCGCGGTCCTGCCCGGCATGCGCAGCCGCCGAGGCGGCGTCATCGTCAACGTGGCCTCCGATGCAGCCAAGACCGCCACACCGGGTGAAGCGCTCATCGGCGCCGCGAAGGCGGGCATTGTGATGTTCACCCGGACGATCGCCATCGAGGAGAAGCGCTACGGCATCCGTGCCAATGCGCTGACGCCGTCGCTGGTCCACGGCACCGCTTCGACCGAACGCATCACCTCTGATGGGTTCAGCGGCAAACTCTTTGCCCGAGCGGCCCAGGCCGCTCAGCTCGGTGTGCCGACGGCCGAGGATATCGCCGCGCTAGCGGTGTTCCTATGCAGCGCGGCCGCAGCCAAGTTGACGGGGCAGGCAATCAGCGTCAACGGCGGGATCTCCGCGGCATAGGCCGACGAAAAGCGTTGACGCTAAAAGTACCGAGGAAACGACGTCCAGTCCGGAGCGCGCTTCTCCAGGAAGGCGTCGCGGCCCTCGACGGCCTCATCAGTCATATAGGCCAGCCGGGTCGATAAGTGATATCGGTCAGGTCGGCGAATTCAGCAGAAGTCTCCGCAACGGACCGCCACGTCGACGCGTGGAAAGGATTGTCGCTCATAGGTTATGGGCGGCGGCGCCGAGACGCGTTTCGAGTGTCCTCCATGTAGAGGGCGATCGCCTCCGACCGGTTGATGGCACCGATCTTTCGAAGTATCCGCTTGACGTGTGTCTTGACCGTTTCGATGGTGATGACGAGTTCGTCGGCGATCTCGGCATTAGAAGCTCCCAGGACCAGCCGCTCGAACACTTGTCGTTCACGCTCAGAGAGCGTGCCCGACAACGCGGAATCCGCCGCGATGGCCGGGGGCTCGACGCCAGTGTCATCTTCGACATCGAAGCTGATGGCCGCTGCGGCGATCCGGTCTGCTTGCTCTGTCAGTCGCGCCGCCGCGCGCGCAATCGAGGTCCGCTGTTGGTGAACCCTTTCGGTATTGAGCATCCTCTCGTGCATCAACGAGTAGGCCGAGGCGAACGCATCGAGCACATCCACGTCATCGTCGGTGACGCCGTCTTCGCCACGTCGGCCGACGTGAATGAGTGCGAGCACTTGCGATTTCGCGACGACGGGGGCGACGAGATAGTCCACGGAGCCGAGCAGCTCCTGATAGCCGGCCGATGGGGGCATATCCCCCTCGTTGGTCCGGGTGGTATCACGAAGGCGGATCGCGGCTCGCTCGGCCGCACATTCACGACGCGGGATCACGGTGGGGCCGCCAAGGCCGTGGTCGGACTCCTCTACGACGAATCCGCCGTCTTCGACGAACGACAGCAGCGCGCTGTCGAAGCCGAGCACGTCGCAAAGTTCGGTACAAGCTTGGCGGCCAAGGCCTTGCAGCGATCCGGCCTTCTTCATGCGACGGATGCCAGCGGTCAACGACCGCACCACATCGGCGCGGTCACTGGCTCTCATCTGGCGCGCCGCGACCTGGGCTTGCAAGAAATCGGTCAGGGGGCTCTGCCTGACCACTGACCCGGCGCCGTCGCGGGCGCCGCGTTCGCCGGCTACCAGGTGCTCGGTGGTGCTGGCCGACATCGTGATGGCCTCGTCGAGAGTCGTCGCGTCAACGGAACGGGCGACGCCAAAGGCGCTACACAATTGTTCATCGAGTTCGTTGAGCCGGGCCACCATAGCGCGGGGATTCATCGCGACACCCCGGCATAGGTCGCGACCGCAGCCGCCCTGCTGGACGTATTGAGCTTCTTCGCGATGTGTTTCAGATGGGACTTCACCGTCCCCTCCGAGATCACCAGGCACCGGGCAATCTGGCCGTTGGTGGCCCCCGTTGCGACGTGAGACATGATCTCTTGTTCGCGGGAGGTCAACGTGGGGCCGGAAGGCTGTTCGTGACGGCGATAGCCATTGTGTTGGGCTGCGGGCGCCACACCTGGCAATGACCACAACACCGATCTGGCTGACTGGCCGAGCAATTCATCGACGTTGCCACACAGATTATCGACTTCGACGCGCTGTTGGACGGCCTTCTCCTCCAGCGCTGCGCTCTCGAACGCCACTGACAGACACTCGGCAAAAGCCTCCAACTGCTCGAGATGGTCTATCGTCACTATTCCGTGGGGTTCAGGACGGTCGGCATGCAGAATCCCGATTGCCCTGCCCTGAATGGTGATCGGGGCGGCGATATAGCCAAAGCTACCCGAGACCTCGACGATATCCTTGAAGGTGCGTTTGTCATCCATCGGCGACGGCGCAAACGCCCCGCACCGCTTGCGGACCAGTTCTGTCTCCAGCGGAGCGTTCGCCAGCTGGATCTGGCGACCGGCTACATAGTCGAGGAACGATCGCGAATCAGGGTCGGCCCCTTCCTCTTCGATGTGCAGGTGCTGGGGAAGCCACGTCGAACCACGCACGGTGGAGATCATGGTTCGCGCGAAAGCCAACTCCCGGCTCAGCACTATCGGGGTGGCCTCAATCATTTTGCTCGGCGGCAGACCCCGTAGCTGCCCCAGGGCGTTGCGGATTTCCGACATGGATTTGACCCGGCGACCCAGGTCATGGTCGAGGAGTTCGCACTGCAACCTCAGAATCGAGATCAGGATTTCGGCGGTGGTCGCCCAGTCGGGCGTGGGGTTGGACGGCAGCGCGATTCGTTGCTCGAGTTGTTGACGCAAGCTCGCCAACCGGTGCCCTAACGCAGCCGGCGTCAGGTCGGGCAGGGGCACTTCAAGGTGTTCGGCGGCGGCTGCGACGATTTCCTCGGCGCGCGCGATCACCACCGAATCCTCCGCGATGGAGGCCATACGCACTCGTGAAACCATCGCCACTCCTCACTGCTTGGAAACCGGCCATCCCATCAATTGGTCAGACCATTAGACCGAAGTATAGATCAGGTGTCGTGCGTCACACAATGAATTTAGAAACTTAACTCGTGCGTCAATATTTGCGTGGTCCTGCAGGCTTGAATGTCGCCGTTACGCAATGGTCTAATGGTCAGGCCATAGGAGGTTAGCTTGCACGCTGTGATCATGCATGAGTTCGGCGCCGCCGCGGTCTTGCGTCCCGGAGAGTTTCCCGAACCGCAGGCACGGCCAGGCTGGGTGACCGTGGCACTACGCGCGAGTGCGCTGAACTGGCATGACGTCCTGGTTCGCCAGGGTCGCTACCGTTCGCCACTGCCGCACATAATCGGCGCCGATGGCGCCGGGGTACGCACCGATACCGGAGAGCAAGTGGTGGTGTTGCCGTCGCTGCACTGGGGCGGCCGCGAGGAAGCCCCCGGCAGTGGCTGGGAGATCCTGGGCGATCACCAACCAGGCACCTATGCGGAGCTAGTCAGCGTGCCTGCCGACTGCCTGGCACCCAAACCCCGCGGCCTGAATTGGGCCGAAGCCGCGGCCCTACCGCTCGTCGGCCTCACGACCTATCGGGCCCTTTTTGTCCGCGGCCGACTGAAGGCGGCTGAGTCGATGCTGGTGATCGGCGCCGGTGGCGGAATCGCCACGATGGCGATCGCTCTCGCCGTCGCCGCCGGCGCCGTCATCACGGTGACCTCTTCCTCGCCCGATACCATCGAGCGCGCGGTGTCCGCGGGAGCCCGCGGCGGCGTGCTGCACAGCGAACCGGAATGGCCCGAGCACGCGCGTGCCAAGTCGCCCGATAACGCCGGATTCGACCTGATCCTGGACCCCGTCGGCCGCTGGAGCGAGTCCGTGCGCGCGCTGCGCCCCGGTGGCCGGCTCGTGGTACTCGGCGCCAACGCAGCCGACACGGCCCAAATGGACGTCCGCAGCTTCTATTTCGGTCAATTCGATCTGCTCGGAACGACCATGGGCAGCAGTAGTGACTTTGCCGGCCTGCTCGACATGATCGATCGCTGCTCGGTGCGCGCGCCGGTGATCGACCGCGAGTTCCCACTGGATCAGGCGGCCGAAGCTCACGAATACCTGGAACGTGGAAGGACATTCGGCAAATGCGTACTGATGCACGACTAGGAGGTGCCCCGTGACCGACTCCCCCGACCTGGTCACCTACCGACTCGAAGCCGCTGTGCCCGGTGATCCGGACGTGGGGGGCCTGGCCGCCTACTTGACGCTGAACGATCCCGAGCGCCGCAACGCATTGTCCGACGCGCTGCTGGATCAGCTGAGTGCGCTGCTGCAGCAGGCCGCATCCGACACGCGGGTCAGGGTCATCGTTCTCACGTCATCGCACCCGCGAATCTTCTCTTCCGGAGGAAACCTCGACGCGTTCGCCGACAAACGCGCGACGATCATCAAGTACGCCGGCCTGGCGCGTTTTCCGACGCTGTTTCGCACCCTGACCGAGATCGACAAGCCGGTCGTCTGCGCCGCTAACGGCGACGTGCTGGCCGGGGCGCTAGGCATCGCCCTGGCCTGCGACCTCGTCATCGCCAAGGCGTCAATCCGGTTGGGCTGCCCGGAGATCAACGTCGGCGCCTTTCCGTTCATGATCTCGGCACTGATCTTCCGCGCCACCGGACGGCTTGTCGCCAACGAGCTGATGATGACCGGCCGGCTGATCAGCGCTGCCGAGGCGGCCGCCGCCGGGTTGGTCAACAAGGTGGTGCCCGATGCCGAGTTCGACGACGCTCTGCGCCAATGGGTTGCTGACATCGCCGCTAAATCACCGTTGTTGCTCGGCATGGGCAAGCGCGCGTTGGCGGCGACCCGCGATTTGCCGCTGGATTCGGCACTGGACTACCTGCAGGCGCAGCTCGCCTTGGCCTTCACTACCGAGGATCTGGCCGAGGGAGTGCTCGCTTTCAAAGAGAAGCGTCCCGCCCAGTGGCGAAACGCGTAAGGCCAGCGTGCGAGCGAGCAAAGTTCTTGCCGTTTCGGTCTGACCATTCTACAATACGTAGGATTAAGCCTGTCGGTCCACCGCTGTAGGGCGAATCCCGAGCACTGAGGAATAGCGCGATGAAGCCGAGCCCGTACACCGTCCGCTACAGCCCGCACGAAATCGACCGCTACTACCGCTCGGGCGCATGGTCTGCCGACACTTTCCACGACCTATTGGTCCGGCGCGTCAAGGAGAACCCGGACAAGGTTTTCGCGACCGACGGAACGCGATCGTTGACGTTCCGGGAGCTCTTCGACGCCGGCCAACGCCTGGCTGTCGGTCTGCACCGACGTGGCTTGCGGCGCGGTGACAAAGCCGCCGTGCAGCTGCCCAATTGGGTGGAGTTCATTGAGGTACTGACCGCATTGTCGCGCCTAGGCGTCATCATGGTGCCGATCATGCCGATCTATCGGCGTGAAGACGTCGGGTACGTGCTGTCTAACGCTGGAGTAACGGCGGTGTTCACTCCGGCAGAATTCAGTAAATTCGACTATTTGGACATGTATCTCGGTCTACGCCAGGAACATCCGGGGCTCACGATCGTCGTCACCCGGCCCGACGCCGCCACCCAAGACGTCGCCGATGTGTTCACCCTGGACCATCTGCAGGCCGAGGTCGACGCCGACGGCGCCAGTGCAGAACTGGGCGATCCGCCCAGCCCAGACGACCCGTTCGTCATCGTCTACACATCAGGAACCACATCACGGCCGAAAGGGTGCGTGCATACGTTCAACACCTACTGTGCGGGCGCGCGGGCGCTGGTTGGGCCATTCGGCTACACCGAGACCGATGTTCAGTTCGGCCCCTCCCCCATCGCCCACACCACCGGGCTGGTCACCAGCGTGTTGCTGCCGATGTTGACCGGGGCGGCAACACATCTCATGGCCAAGTGGAATCCGGTCTCCGGCATCGAGGAGATCCAACGCTTCGGCTGCACTGCGGCGGTAACCGCCCCGACCTTCCTGCACACACTGCTATCGGACTACGACGCCGACAGTCACGACCTGTCCACCTTGCGGTTATGGACGTGTGCGGGCGCACCGATCCCAGGTGCCGTCGTCGAACGGGCCGGCGCAACGCTGCCGAACATGAAGGTGCTCAGCCTCTACGGGCGCAGTGAAAACCTAGTCACCACAACTTGTTCTGTGACCGACGATGTGTCCCGCGCGCTGACTTCGGACGGCAAGGCGATGGCTGAAGCGAAAGTCGAGATCGTCGATCACGACGGTAAAGAGGTGCCGCGCGGCGTCGAGGGCGACATCGCCTATCGCGGCCCTGCCCACATGATCGAATATCTCGCCAACCCCGCGGAAACCGCGGCACTGTTCACCACGGACGGCTTTTCCAAGTCGGGCGACCTCGGGAAGATGACCGACGACGGCTACGTCCGGGTGACCGGCCGCACCAAAGACATCGTCATCCGCGGCGGGATGAACATCAGCGTCCGCGAGATCGAGGACCATCTGGCCCATCATCCAGCGCTGCAAGCGTTCTCAGTCGTGGGTATGCCCGACGAGCGACTCGGTGAGCGAGTGTGCTGCTTTGTGGTCGCCGCAACTGGCCACGACGCCCCGACCGTCGACGACATGCGCGAGTTCCTGCTCGAGCGGGGCATACCGATCCAGAAGACACCCGAGCGCGTCGTCGTCGTCGATATCCTGCCGATGACGGCAACCGGCAAGATCCTCAAACACGAGTTGCGCAAAGACATCGAACAACGCCTGCGTGCGGAAGCCGCGCAAGCCCGAGAAGTTGCGAGCGCCCCCTGATGGAGCTGAAAGACAGGCCTGCCGAGGCAGAGTTCCGTGCCCGCGCACGCGCGTGGCTGCAGGACACGGTGCCGCGCCTCGGCGGACCCGAACCCGCACGCCTCGAGGACAAACTGGACTACTGGCACGCGTGGCAGAAGCTGCTGTACGACGCCGGATACGCCGGACTGTCCTGGCCGACTGAATACGGCGGGGGCGGGGCGGATGCGAAGCTGCGCGCGGTGTTCAACGAGGAGCTCGACCGCGCGGGTGCTCCAGAACGGCTCAACATCATCGGCGAGGACTTCGCCGGGCCCACGATCATCGAGTTCGGCACGCCAGCCCAACAGCACCGCTATCTCCGCCCGATCCTGACCGGCGAGGAGATCTGGTGCCAGCTGTTCTCCGAACCCGAGGCGGGCTCGGACCTGGCCGCTCTGCGTACCACCGCCACCAAGGTCGAGGGCGGATGGAGAATCCAAGGCCAGAAGATCTGGACCAGCCGCGCCCAACTGGCCGCCCACGCGATCCTGCTCGCCCGCACCGGCGGCGGACCACGCCATCGTGGGATCACGTATTTCCTGCTCGCCATGAACAGCCCCGGTGTTGAGGTCCGTCCGCTGGCGCACATGCTGGGCGAGGCCGAATTCAATGAGGTGTTCCTCGACGAAGTGTTCATTCCCGATGCCGATGTGGTCGGTGAGGTGGACGGTGGCTGGAAGGTGGCGATGGGCACCCTGGCGTTCGAGCGGGTCGCCATCGCCACCGGTCGCGTGAACACGACAGGCGCAGTAAACGACTTGATCCGCCAGATCTCGACCATCACCATGGACGACGGCACCCCACTGGGCGCGCAATCGCTGGTGCGACAACGAATCGCCGACCTGTACGGGCGAGCACTCGTGCACTACCTCATCGGACAGCGCGTCATCACCGGGGCCGCCGGCGACGGACCACCGGGCCCGGTCACCTCGATCGGGAAGCTCTACTTTTGCCCGCTGGTCGAGGACATCGCCGACTTCGGGTTGGAGCTCGACGACATGGGCGGACAGTTCGCGCTCGCTGAAAAAGGCGCCGCGGATTCGGAGCCGAAGTCCCAGCAGCGATGGCTGCGGCTGGCGTATCAAGCCCGGGGCACCGCCATCGCGGGTGGCTCAACGTTCATCCAGCGCAACATCGCCGCCGAGCGCATTCTTGGCATGCCCAGAGACTGAGTGAAGTCCGGCGACGAGGAGGCGTGTGACTATGGACAAGGTCGTCGCAACGACAGCTGAGGCCGTTGCCGACGTGACGGACGGGTCGTCACTGGCCGTCGGCGGGTTCGGGCTGTGCGGCATCCCGGAGGCGCTGATCGCGGCGCTGCTGGATCTCGGGGTCAGCGATCTGGAAACCGTCTCGAACAACTTAGGTGTGGATGGGATCGGCTTGGGAGTGCTGTTGCAACACAAGCGAATCCGACGCACTATCAACTCCTACGTCGGGGAGAATAAGGAATTCGCCCGGCAATACATGGCCGGTGAGCTCGAGCTGGAGCTGACCCCGCAGGGCACGCTGGCCGAGCGGCTGCGCGCCGGCGGGGCCGGAATCCCCGCCTTTTACACACCCACGGGGGTTGGGACGCAGGTGGCCGACGGCGGTCTGGTGTGGCGGTACCACCCAGACGGCACGGTCGCGGTTGCATCGCCGCCGAAGGAGAATCGCGAATTCGACGGGGTCGCTTACATACTCGAACGCGCCATCCGCACCGACTTCGCCCTGGTGCACGCCTTCAAAGGCGACCGCCACGGCAACCTCGTCTACCATGCGGCCGCCGCCAACTTCAACCCGGACTGTGCCGTAGCGGGCCGGATCACCATCGCTCAGGTTGAGCACCTGGTCGAACCGGGCGAGATCGACCCCGCCCAGGTGCACACCCCTGGGATCTACGTGCACCGGGTGGTGCATGTGCCCAACCCGGTGAAGCCGATCGAAAAGGAGACGGTGCGATGAGGAGGAGCGGCGCCCTATGAGCTGGAGCCGAAATGAGCTGGCGGCGCGGGTTGCCGGCGAATTGCGCGACGGGCAGTACGTGAACCTCGGCGTCGGGCTGCCCACGCTGATCCCGAGCCACATCCCCGCCGACATCACCGTCGTCCTACATTCGGAA